>Ga0181420_1000740_pt1 | contig 12677 bp, 10 predicted proteins | sample 43SPOviralmetaG_FD_130145 | JGI IMG/M metagenome (GOLD analysis project Ga0181420, IMG submission 130145) | Marine viral communities from the oligotrophic San Pedro Time Series (SPOT) site, San Pedro Channel, CA, USA - 43 SPOT_SRF_2013-05-22 | ecosystem: Environmental > Aquatic > Marine > Strait... | reverse complement strand
GAAACTGAAACTGAAACTGAAACTGAAACTGAAACTGAAACTGAAACTGAAATTAAAACTACAGAAGGGGTTTATAATAATAATTTAGTAAAAGTATATAACAATATTATTTCAGAAGAGGATATTTCTAATTTTGAAATTGAATTAGGTAAAAATTATTTTAATACAAATACTTCTAAAAAAGAAGTTATGTGGTTAAAAAATAATAAATTCCCAAAGTTTATTGAAAAAATTGAAAAATTAACAAATGAATCTTCCGAATTTTTTGAAAATATTTGTTTTGTAAAATATCCTTCTGAATTTGTTCATGGATATCATTTTGATGCATTTTGTACAAATTCACAATCTTCTAAAGCATTTACAGAATCACGCGGACAACGTTTAAGTACAATTACCGGTTTTATAAATGATGGTATAAGTTATACATTTAAATCTTCGTCTCATATCAATTTTGATCAAAGTTCATTATTGTTCTATAATAACGTTCATGATAATACAATTAATCGAATTCAAGAATTATCTAAAACTATTAAAAATAATTTGAATACATCTGTAATTCTTTTTAATATTTATGTAAGACAATTTAGTAAATCAAAAGAATTAAATCCTTCATGCAAATTAATTGATAATATCGAAAATACCCGAAATACCCAAAATACCGAAAATATAGATTATTGTGAAGTATTGGATGATGTTTATGAAAAATTTGAAAATAAAACAGTTTCCAAAAAAGGTTTTAAAACTATAGATTTTGGAGCTATTAAATCTAACAATTGGCAAAATATCTGTGATTCTGTTTTACAACTAAAATCTATACGAACATCTACAGGTATTTTAAATGAAAAATATTTAACAGAAACATATATATTCGACGAATATAATCCAATAATCATTAATAATGTTTTCACAACTAAAGCTGTAGATCTAATAAGTAAGTTTTATACGGACGGTATAATAAATAATCAATTTACATTAGGTGATCGACAATCAAAACGATTCAAAACAAGAAATGATCCATATTCTAGGATAATTCAGTATGAATTACTGCCATTGGTTGAAAAATTTACAAATAAAAAATTAAGACCAACATATACATATCTTTCATGTTATATTAAAGGAAGTGATTTACCTGCACATGGTGATAATCCAAATTGCGAATTTACTGTATCTTATTTGTTAGATAAACCTGAAAATTCTTCATGGAATATTTATTTTCATAAAAAAAGACAAGAAAAACATTGTGGAGGAAGAAGTAATTTTACTCCAAATATTGATGAATGTATTGCATGTGATTGTGATAAAGGAGGTCTCATGAGTTTTAAAGGACAAGATCATTTACACTTTAGAGATAAACTAGAACATGATTATTATAATTTACTTTTATTACATTATGTAACTATTGACAATACTGAAGCAGATGAACAAATTTGTATCTAACCTTTTTCTAAAAAAGGTTCACCAACCTTTTTTCTAAAAAGGTTCACCAAAAATATAAAATAAATTATCTGTCTAATTAACCTTTTTAGAAAAAAGGTTCAACAAAAAAGTTTTGTTAACGTTTTTGTTAAAAGCGTAATTAAATTAATTCATAATATTAATATGATACTACTAATTTTATTAGTATTTGTCATACTGTTATTAAATATTTATAGTAAAAAAAAAATTAGTAAAGAAAGCTTTCGAAATAAATATGATTTTATAGCAATAGTAAAAGATTGGAAGAATATTTATGAAAAATATAAATACAATAATAAATCATTACATGAACTTAATAATAAATATAATACTTACAAAATGTGTAGGGATTTACACATTCCAACACCGGAATTATATCATTATGGCAACTTTGATGATATAACAGATTATATGTATAATAAGAAAGCATTTGTAATAAAACCTCAGATAGGTCATAGTTCCACCAATGTATTTCCTTTAATAAATATTGATAATAAATTATTTAATCAATTCAATGGAACAGAAGTGACAAAACAAAAATTAAACAATACTTTTAAAAATAAAAAGGTTATTGTTGAAGAATTTATTAGAAATGATGATGGGAAATATACCATACCCGATGATTACAAAATATATTGTTTTAAGGGCAATATTGGATTTATACTTCATAAATATTACAAATATGGAAAATATTATGTATGTTATTATACTAAAGATTGGAAACCAATAGACATAGAAACAAACAATAAATTTTATAAAGGAGAAGCACAACCGAGACCAAAACATTTATTTAAAATGGTAAATATGTGTAGATTTATTGCAAATAAAGTATTTCCAAATGTTTTTGTAAGATTAGATTTTTATTTAAATAATACATATCCGGTCTTTGGCGAAGTTACACCTAGTCCTAACAGTGGTAGAGGATTTACAGATATAAAAACTAGAAACTGGTTGAATTACTTGTGTCAAAAATATAATTTATATTATGAAGATGAATATGATCAAAAATTAATGATAAAACATTGATCATACCATAGTAAACAGTTTGCGCATAATAATATTAGATAGAAAAAAAACTATTTAGAAATCCCTCTGCAGCTTTTACTTTTATATTCCGGACTTAGGACCCGGCACATTATTTTATGAATGTGGTGGCATTACTTTTTTTTCTTTTATTCTTTTTGTTTTTTTTATTCTTTTTGTTTTTTTTTATTTACAATTCATTTAAGTTTTTGTACACAAATCGCATTTTATTTACAGTTTTTATTAACACGTATTTTATTTATCTACTTAATGAGATGCAAAATTTCATGAATACTTGTTCCAATCAAATTTTTCATAAGAGTATTCACAATAATTGGTGCTAATATTTCTATAAATACAATCGAAATATTATCATCGTTACTGTTTAGAATTTTCGGAATATCTTTAAATCTTTTGAAAGACGTATATAACAATAATAACATTGCATTTCGAATAGGATAATCGTCACCAAAAATATCTATTGGGTGATCATGTTCAACAAAATCAGTTAATTTGTTTCCACATTCAATAGATACTGGCTCTATAATCTCATTCATGAGATTCTTTTCTGTATCTTCTACATCATTTATGATTCTATTATTGTTACTTTTTCTAATATTAAAACATAATTTGTTTATAATATTGTGTTTTTTTTCTTCTACTTCAGATAAATTCATGAGTGAATTCTCACTGTTACATTTTTTTAATATACCTTTAATACTAATACGATTGTTTGGCATTTTAAATGAATATAATCCATTATGACTGTTGGATCGTTTTAATGTACGATTATTTATAACAAATGCGGAATCGCTCATTATTTAATAATTAGTGTATATCTTCTGTTATATCCATTCTACAACCATTTTACAATCATTTTTATTTCATTTTACGGAGTGAAAATATTTTTTTTTAAATTAATGAAACATATGAAAATTTAAACAAGGAACGTCTAGCACTCTTTGTTAAGTTCCAATTGTTTAAAGGTTGATTGAATGAATCAGCATATGTAAACATACGACTCATATGTAAACCGCCCAGTCTTTGTAACAATCTGTGCAACCGAAAGGTAATTTTGAACCTAAGAAAAACAAGCCGTTAAACAAATGTATTATTGCAAGTATTATTATTGGAAGCCCACAGAAAAACCAGAAATATCTCCTCTCTCTAGCTTTGCGCTCGTGAGCGTAAGAGGTATAATCTTCTCTAACATTTTTACTTAATTGAACTATAATAGATAATATTAAAACAGTGTATAATACAATCGCCAGAATATATCCAATTACTATTTTGGTACACTTATCCATTAATATAAAAAATATTTTAAGTTATCATCTGAAAGATTTCGCATTTTTAAACGTAGCCTGCATATCTGTTACATATAAAAAAATAAAAATAAACAACTTATGGAGGTTTGGTAAATCATTTAATATACAAGAAAGTCCGTGGTATGATGGACTAATTTTCTGAAATTTTAACATTAGACACATTCCAATTATTGAGAGGTTGATTGAATGAGAATGCACGACCTCTCGGCCTCCGCGTTATGCTCTTCGTGTTGCGCTTGCAACCGCGCATAGAGATCTGTGAGTGACATTTTTACTTCTTTTTAATTTGTTATAGTTAAGTTATTATTTAATCAATTTTTTTGTTAAATTTTTTTAAGAGTCGGATTAATAATATTCCATAGTCAAATATATTTAATTACTTATATAATATGAAATATTTAACTCAATTGTTTAAATTTAAAGAATTGAATATGGAAATAAAAATTTTGAAGGAAATGAATATTTATTATATAATTTTACAATTTATAAATCCAAAAAGTAATCAAGTTGAAAATATGAAAATAAAAATTGATTATATTGACTCTGTATATTTAGAATCAGAAATCGTTAATTGTCCAAATTTATTAAAAAATATAAGTTGGTGTGTTAAAAATGTATGTATACAAAAATTCCAAATAAAGTGTTTTTTCGATGAAGATAGAATTCTAATGAATTCTAATTTCAATTTTGTATATGAAAATTCAAATGCTTGGATAAAAGTTCCTCTAAATAATATATTAACTCTCATATAAAAATATAAAAATATGTATGTAAAACTATTTTTTTAGATGTATATAAAAATCATTGTTTAATTAATATGGATGTGGATGAAATAATTGAAACCGCATTAGGTTCGTTAATTGATAATGCAATTACAGAATTATATTGGAAAAATTCGATAATATCAAGTACAGAATTTAAAAAATTATTAGAAGAATTGAAAAATGCACCTAATAAAGAAGTTATTAAAACTGTAAAACTAAAATTATTCAGAGAAATTATAAGAAATATACTATTAATGTCTAAATGTAAATCTTATGATGGAAAAATATATTTATGGTATACTCTTGCTATTTTTATTTTAAACTCTATATATGAAAAAAATCCAATAGCTTTTATAAGTAGTTTTGATATATTATTTGATCAGAAATTACAAGTTTCATTTTTAAATAGCGTTTTATCTAATCATAATTTTCCAAGTAAATTTGACAAGAAATGTAAATTATTAAAACTTGCAAGAGAAACTTCGTCAATGTCGGATTTTATTGAACGAAAGAAAAAAAATGTGAGTCATTGTAATATACAATCAACTCAACAGATTTCTAATTCTAATTCGAATTCTAATTCTAATTCTAATTCTAATTCTTTTCCGACATCTATTGATAAAGTAATAGATGCTATTACAAAATTACTTGACACAGATGAAAATTTAAATAAAACAGATGCTGAAATTATGGCAGATATTGATAATGAATTAAATGGTATCTTACCACACTAAACATTATATCATTTATCCGGAACATGATTCACAAACCGTTTCTTTAGGAGCGATTGTAAAACTTTGAGCTTTACTTTGTGGTCTCGTTCTTAAATAATATACTCCTGTCTTTAATCCTTTTTGCCAAGAATAAAATAACATTGATGTAACAATATCTGCTTTTGCTTCTCTTACAAATAAGTTCATACTTTGACTTTGACAAATAAATTTACCTCTATCTGCTGCCAAATCAATTAAAACTTTTTGAGACAATTCCCAAACAGTTTTGTATGTATCTTTTAAATATTGCGGAATCTGCAAATGTTGAACACTCCCGTCATTTTCTAAAATTGAATTTTTGACTTCGGTATTCCATTTTCCAATTGATTCTAAATCTTCTTGTAAATATTTATTCATTACAATAAATTCACCAGCTAAAGTTCTTCTAAGATATATATTGGATGTAAGAGGTTCTATACATTCATTATTACCTAATATCTGAGCTGTAGAAGCTGTAGGCATTGGTGCAACTAAAAGTGAATTAACTACACCATTTTCCTGAATATCATGTCTGAGACTATCCCAATTATATTTTGGATATTGGTTACTTGGTTCTTCATTCCATAAATCAAACTGAAATTTTCCGTTTTGCAGAGGAGATCCTTCAAAACTGGAATAAGCTCCGGGATATCTTTCATTTGTAGTTTTCTTCTTATCCGATTTCTTTTTAGCTAATTTTGAAGATTCACTAAGTGCAGCATAATAAATTGTTTCAAAAATCTTTTCATTTAAAAATTTTGCTTGAGGACTGTCAAAACTAATTCTCATTTTTAGAAATACGTCAGCTAAAGCTTGCACACCGATGCCAATTGGACGATGTTTTAAATTTGATTTCTTAGCACTTTCAATCGGATAAGTTGTTTTATCAATAACCTTGTTTAAATTTCGTGTAAGTTGACGAGTTATATTTGCTAGTTCTTCATAATCATAAACGGGAGGGTATTCTGACATAAGATCTGTAAATCCTCCTTTAAAATTATTAAAACTAATTTGAGGATATTTCTGTCCTTTTTCAGGTTTGACATCTCCATAAATATAATCTAAATTCCACTTATCGCACCAAGCTTTTGCTAATTTACAATAAACGCAATTTTCAATACCAATTATACGAATACTTTCAGAAATATTCGGTGATTTAACACAATTCGCCAAATTAATACTTGCTAAATTGCAAACAGCTGTTTCTTCTTTTGATGTATATTCGACGATTTCACAACATAAATTCGAAGATTTAATTGTTCCTAAATTTTGTTGATTTGATTTTTGATTACAACTATCTTTGAATAAAATATAAGGAGTTCCAGTTTCGGTTTGAGATTCTAAAATTTTAAACCATAATTCTTGAGCATCAATTGTTTTTCCATATCCTTGCTTTTCATATTGAATATATAAATCTTCAAATTCTTTGCCATAAACATCCGATAATCCTTTGCAAATATGAGGACACATTAAAGTCCATTTCTCGTTATTTTTCACTCTTTTCATAAATAAGTCCGGGACCCACAAAGCATAAAATAAATCTCTAGCTCTATGATCTTCAAAACCATTGTTTTTACGTAATTCTAAAAACTCGTAAATATCCAAATGCCAAGGTTCTAAATAAATTGCAAAGGATCCATTGCGTTTTCCGCCTCCCTGGTCAACATAGCGTGCTGTATTATTAAATACACGTAACATCGGCACAATTCCATTCGAAATTCCGGTACCACCTGCTATTTCAGAACCTCTAGCTCTGACATCATGAATATGAATACCAATTCCACCACTACTTTTAGAGATTAAAGCACAGTCTTTTAAAGCATCATAAATACCAGAAATAGAATCTTCATTTATTCCCATCAAAAAGCACGAGGCTAATTGACCATTTTTAGTTCCTGCATTAAATAAAGTAGGTGTTGCATGAATTGCTTTCTTTAAAGATAACATATTGTAACACGCAATTACAGATTTAATATCAGCACCATAAATACCCAAAGAAACTCGAAGAAACATGTGTTGAGGTCTTTCAACAATTTCTCCATTGACCTTTAATAAATAACTTTTCTCTAACGTTTTAAAACCAAAATAATCAATATCATAATCCCGAACATAATCAATTATTTGATTCAATTTTTCTTTATGTTTCATTACAATTGTATAAATTTCGTTTGTTATAATTTGATTTTTTTCACCATATTTATTTGTTGATTCATGTAATAATTGAATTGTTTCACTAAACGAAGGAGAAGTTCTTTTATGATGATTAGAAATCGCTAAACGACTAGCAAGTTTACCATAATCAATAGAATCAGTAATTAAACCCGCACATGTTTGTGCAGCAAGTTCGTCTAATTCATAAGTATTAACACCGGAATAAACATCTCCACAAACTTTTTGAGCTAAAGCAATATAGTCAATATCTAATTTCGGATATTTGTCAAAAGGTTTAATTAATTTTTCTAAACGACGAGAAACTTTATCAAAAGATACGGTTTCTTTTCTACCATCACGTTTTATAACATGCATAACATTCATGATGATATAATATTATAATATGTTCTTTATGTTCTTTATTTCTGTTATTTATATTTATACTATTTGTATTACTTATGTTTTATACAAATAAGATTCATTTTTTTAAAGTAGTCAAAAATATATAATATTAACAATTCTTAACTAAGTATAAATACAAAACTTCACATTATAAATTAATATAATCCTATTATGAATTCAAATGAAATTAAAATACCATGGACAGAAAAATATAGACCAATTACTTCAGATCAAGTATGTGGAAATATAAAAGAATTTGAAAAAGTTAAAGAATGCGGAATAAAACATGTTAACTTATTACTACACGGACCATCCGGTACAGGAAAAAGCTCCGCATTGAAAGTTATTTTAAAAAACATCCCAGATGACTGCAAACTAATTTTAGATACCAGAACACGATCTTCCGGTTCCACACAAAATATCGTTAATAGAATGACAAACTTTATTTTGAGAAAATCTAGCTCAAAAGTTCGATATGTATTAGTAGATGAAGTAGATTCATTCAGAATAGTTGATCAAAGAATTTTTATCAGACCTTTGACAAGAGAAAATAATGGCATTAGATTAATTTTTTTATTTACTTGTAATAGAATCGAATTAGTTTCTGAATTTATAGTTAGAAATTGTACAGTTATAGAATACAATCCGTTAAATTATAATATGGTTCAAGATTACTTACACAAAATTTGTGAAAATGAAAATATCAAATTTAATTCAAATTCATTACAAAAAATTTTTAATGCAGTTAATTGTGATATGAGGAAAATGATTTCAACAATGCAATATTTATACTTAATGACAGGAGCTGTCGATTATGACGAATTCATTAAAAATGACACAACTAATGTATCAAATTATGCAAATTTGTTTGATAAAATATTCTCAGTAAAAGATATTACAATATCTACTAATTTTGTTTATAGACAATCATTTTCTATAAATACATTATGTATTTTCTCATTAGAATATCATTCAAAATTAAATAAATTAACATATGAATATGTTAAGATTTTAGCAAATATATGTAATAATTCACTTTCAACAGATGATACATGGTTTCTTATATATTATATGATTCAAAAATCACCAATTTATCAATCATGCTTTCCAGAATAAACTTTTTTAGAAAAAAGGTTCACCAACCTTTTTAGAAAAAAGGTTCAACAAAAAGTTTTGCTAACGCTTTTAACAACACAAAATTATTATTATATATATATAATGAAATCAAAAAATTATTTAATGTTTACTATAATTATAGCTATTTTATTCATTTATTTTTTTTTACATGAATATATAACATTGAAACCTTATTATCAACAAAAGGGACTTTTTAAAGATAAAATTTTCAAAAAATATAACTTGTTAACATCAAATCAATGTTTAGATATTTCTGAAAAAATACGACAAAATAAGTTCATTAAAAAAAACCCTCTTAATGAATTTTTTAAAAAATCTAGAGGAATTTTATTTGAATTTGGAATTGATGATGCATATAAAGTCTTATCCGCAAAAAATTGCCAAGATTTATACAATATTTTTGAAAGTATTCGAAAACCGTATGCAAATCGATTTATAATGAATATACTTATTATTAAATCAAAAAAACATACCGTGACAAAATCAAAAAATCCTATGGCTGTAGATTATCATTATGATACAACCCTTCCAACATTACCAAAAAAAAACATTTTGGGTTTAGAAAGAGAATATTTACCGGAATGTGTCAGTGTTGTATATGTAGATCTTCCACAATCATTCCAAGGAGGAGAATTAGATATTTGTACCTATTCTGGTAAAACTATCGAAAAAATTAAACCGCAGTTAGGTATGTTATTAGAATTTAACGGAAAATATTTACATGGAGTTTTTAAAATGAAACATATATATCCAAAAAAATCAGAACGCGTTAGTATTGTTCTCGAACAATACTCATTATAAGCAGAATATATATTTGTATAGGCGCGTGGGCAAGGCTGCTCTCGGAGAGCTTGATTGGAAAACGCCCCCGCGGGGGCACGAACGCGAAAAGCGATGCGGTGTTGTTTTGGTATAGAAATTAGAACACTGCCAACCAATTCTGCGAGCGCGCCGAGCTCCGATGGTGGTTTCTGGCAACTCTTTTTGGGCCACTACTTCAGTGCTCTCACGGGCTGCTGCGGCGCTCGCGCGGCCGCCAGTTGCAGGAGCGCGATAAGTTGCATGGTAGCTACTTCTCTATGATGCCGTGCTTATTTATTATCATCAAATCAAAATCTCTTTAAATTAAATTTTTTATATTTTATGTATGTAATGTTTTATAAAAACAATCAAATTATTATAAACTTTCTTATTATTACCATTATTACTGTACTAATAAACACATCTACACAAAAATATATAAATAATAAAACAAAAAATTATAAAAATGTAAAAATCACAAAAATCAGACATTTTATAGACAAAATACGGGAAGGGTTCAGTCAAAATAATATTGGAATACCCAATCAGATATATCAAAATAGAATATACTATGATATAAGAGCACATATCGACAAAAAATCTCTATCTCATCATGAATGCAACGAAATAGTTAATTTTGCAAAACAATATTCCTTCGAAAAATATGAAGAACCGGTTGACGGTAAGCCAGTTTATCAACTGGATATTTTAACTGATGGAAAAAAAATTAATTATCCAAAATTATGGAAAAAAATAAAACCAATTTATGAGAATCAAGTAAAAGAAATTTTAGATAAAACTACGTGGGCCTTGAATTACAAACTCGATTTTGTTTTTTTGAAAAGATATTTGCCAACGGAAAGAAAATATCTTGGATTACATAAAGATTCTAATTTTTTTACGGTAACTTATCTTCTAACAGATACCTCAAAATATGAAGGTGGTAATTTTTTTATGTACACCCAAAAAAATACAACAACATTAGAACATAAAATTGATAATTATTCACCTAAAGAAAAAGACAAATTTGTAAATAATCAAAATAATTTGTCAGTATTACCTATTATTGTAAATTACCAAATCGGTGATGCAATGGTTTTTTCCGGTGAAGATCATTTTCACGGAATTTTACCTGTAACTTCCGGAGAAAGATATGTTCTTATTTTCTTTTTTGATAATAATCTTTCTTAGATACCCATTCTAAATTCTCTAATCTATTATCTAGAGAATCTGAATTAATGTGTTTTATAATATATTTCGAATTTGTACTTTTTTTAAACTTTCGCATTATCAAATCATGTAAATAAAAAGTTTTATTATCACAAAATGTACTCACATAAAATCTATTTTTTTTGGATTTTAAATACTTCCATTTTACATTTAAATTTGATACATATTCTTCACATTCTTTCGATATTTTAAATGCAATATCCGAATCAAAACATTCAATTTCAACATATCCTTTTTCTAAATTATTTATTGAGATATTTTCTTCAGATACTATTTCCATACCCTATATCAGTAAAAAATACCTTTATATAAATATTTCGTATATAACATAAAGAAAAATATAATAAAAATGATTAATTTAATTTCTTAACATTATAATAATTTATTTTACACAAATACTTCTTAAATAACAATGGTATCTATCAAGGAAATGAAAACAGTTATCATAAAAGCAGGATTATCTATAGAAGATCTTGTAGAGAAAATAGATGTTGTTGAACGTTATAATAAGGCGCTCACTATATCTGATCAAAAAACAACATATTCACAACCGACACAACAAATTAATTCTGTAAAATCAATTAATAATTGTTATGTTTATAATAACATAGAAGAGTTTCAATGTCCTATTAGTATGGCATTATTTTTCGATCCGGTAGTAGCTGAAGATACTCATACTTATGAAAGGTATTATATAGAAAATCATTTTAAAACAAAAAAAACATCACCACTAACTAATCAAAATATTGGTACAAATTTAATTTCAAATCATAAGATAAAATCAATTATTGAATGTGAAATAGAAATTGATAGTAAGTTAAAAGAAAAATATATGGAATCAAAATCAGTATATTCTGAAATAAATAACATAAATATTAAAAAAATCATTAAGTTGTATTTATCTAATAATGAAAAACTTAAACAACAAGTTATAGAAAAATATGGTAAAATTAATGATTGGAATGTGTCTCAAGTAACAACTATGACTCAGTTATTCGCGGATTATCCATCTTTTAACGAGGATATTTCTAATTGGAATGTGTCTAATGTAACAAGTATGGGTGGTATGTTTATGGATTCCGTATCCTTTAATCAACCTCTCAATAATTGGAATGTATCTAATGTGACAATTATGGCAGCTATGTTCCAAAATACAAAAGCTTTTGATCAACCTCTCAACAATTGGAATGTATCCAATGTGACAAATATGGGAGCTATGTTTGCATGTGCAAAATCATTCAATCAACCTCTCAACAATTGGGATGTATCTAATGTAACAAATATGTTAATTATATTTCAAGAAACATCCTCTTTTAATCAACCACTTAATAAGTGGAATATATCTAATGTTAGAGATATCACTTATATGTTTAAGGGTGCAAAAGCATTTAATCAACCATTAAATAATTGGGACGTATCAAAGATAATAAGTATGGAAGGTATGTTTGCTAATGCAATATCATTTAATCAACCATTAAATAATTGGGACGTATCAAATGTAACAAATATGGAGGCAATATTTGCTAATACACAATCTTTCAATCAACCTCTAGATAATTGGAATGTATCCCATGTGACAAATATGACATCTATGTTTTATTGTGCAAGAAAATTTGATCAACCCATAAATAATT
>Ga0181420_1000739_pt1 | contig 12683 bp, 10 predicted proteins | sample 43SPOviralmetaG_FD_130145 | JGI IMG/M metagenome (GOLD analysis project Ga0181420, IMG submission 130145) | Marine viral communities from the oligotrophic San Pedro Time Series (SPOT) site, San Pedro Channel, CA, USA - 43 SPOT_SRF_2013-05-22 | ecosystem: Environmental > Aquatic > Marine > Strait... | reverse complement strand
TATTTATTTATTAAAAGAACTTTTTCAATGTCTACATAAGAATGATTTTTTATTGTAACTAAGCTATCATCTTCAGTTCCTCCTGCTCCTATTAATGTTTTTCCAAAATATAAAGCTGATGATTTTAAAGATGCTACGGGATTTAAACCATAAGTTATGTCTCCTGCTGTATATTCGTTGATTTTTGCTCCTGTTAGTCTTGATCCCTCATAACGAGAACGTTTCCATGCTATTGAATCTATTAATTCATCATCAAATTCTATTGATGTTAATATACCTGGTCCCGTTTCTAGTCCTCCTGAAGTGTATGTTTTAAATCTTTTTTTACTAACTTTAGAATTCATAAAATTACCTCTAGGAGTTAAGGTCCAAGGTCTTAAAGCATTTGATCCACTTGAATTTCTTTGTTTAACTGATCCTGTGCTGTTAGGTACTAATGGTCCTTGTTCCCATGTACTGCTTCCAGATAGTGCTTTTGCTACATCTATGGTTGTGTTGTAAGGGTCTTCTTTATCTGTAGATGAAGTGCTTGTCCCCCCACTAAAATTATTAGGGGTAGCATCTAAAATGGTTAAAAAATTTCCTCCAGTAGTTACCGTTGTATTTCCACTAGTACCTGCTGTTGCTTGAGTTAAAACAAGAGTATCATTTGTTGATCCTCCTTGATTGTCAAGGGTTACTAATATTGAACCATTGTGTCCGTTTGCGTGTTCAATGGCTGTTTTTAAGCTTAATGATTTTGCAGCTGCAAATGTATAATTTCCTATAAATTCAATTTGACCATTTCCATTTACATTTCCTGCAGTAGCTATAGTTGTTGCGGCTATATAGGTTTTACTAACACCATTTGCATCTATAAGTGTGATTGTTCCACTAACTCCTCCAAGATTATTTTTAAATATTATAGCTGTTGTAGCGCTTGTTCCAGTGTTAGAAGAAACATTTAAAGAGGTAGCAGAAGTTATTGTTGAACCATTTGAATCTGAGGATATTTTATTTAAATCTACTAATTCAATAGGACTTGTTATTTGATGTCCAGAAGAAGTAAGTATACTAGAAGTAAAATGAAGTAAATCTAATTTACCATATTGGTTTTTATCTCCCGTAACAAAAAAATCATGACTACCTGTGTATGGGTGTACAACTAAATGTAAATCTGAACCAGACAAACTTTGTGATGTGTGGTTTGTTAATGAAAATAAATGATAAGCATCTGATCCTGATCTAGTTGGCTTAATTCTAAATTCAACTGTTTTAGCTGATGCTGATGGTTTTAATGTTATGGCATTTGTGTTTGAACTAGTCCAGGCTGTTTCAATAAACATTCCTTTTTTACCCCCCTCTAAAGAATCACCACTTAATACTTGAGTAAATTTATTATATGTGTATAATTTAAATTCATCTCTATTAGGATCTGAACTACCAAATTCTTTAATGTCTAATACTGTGTCTGGAACACCATAACAATTAATTAATGCTCTTAAACCTCTTTCTGTTCCTTTAGTTTTTAAAAGATAAGGTGCATTATGATATAAACGTTTCCAAATTTCTTTTGATATGTCTTCTTTTGCAAAAGTTTCATTAGAACCTGTTATAACTGTTGAAGTATCATTAGTTACTGTTGCTTGGCCAAAAATATAACTTATTAGATCTTCATTTTCAAATTGATCATAAGCTTCTATTCCTAAATTTTGTAGCATATAGTATACTAAATTTTTAGAAACACCTAATTTATGACTATTGTCTGTTGTTTGTGTTATTTCTTTTACATGTGTCCAAATAGGATCAAAATGTTCCCCCACCATATCACAAAATAATTCAAATGGTTGGTTTTCCTCTCTATCCCCTATGAATGTAGGGACTAATTTCATTAGTCTGTTTGGGTTTTGCTTATCAAAAATTGAAGCTGATGATAATTGTCCTCCATAGTAAGGATTTGTACTATTTGAACTACCTAACCAAGTTAAAGCTTCTGATGAGGTTGTGTGTGATTGTATGTATGGTTCTTCTTGTGGATGAGATCCACTTTTAGGCCATGAATATGCACCAGATTCAAAATACAAATATTGTTCATAACCACTAAAACCTTGAATTAAACTTTCTTTTTTATTTGAAATAGAAGAAGAAGATTCTAATACTACGGCATTTAAAGATGTTGAACTTATTGCGTTTAATTCATGTATTTGTTTATCGTATATTTCTATTAACTTTAATTTATACTCAAAGTTTTTTAATAATTCAGTTGCACTACCAAAATGTACAAAATTTTCAAAGTGGGTAGGTGTTACTGTTTCAAAATCTAAAGAAGCTGTATCTGTAGGTCTTACGTACCCATAATCTATTTCTGGTATTTCATATCCATCTAATTTACTTAATAATTTTTGATAAGAAGAAGTAGTTGAAGTATTTAATATATCATCATATGATCTAAAAGCTGTTGGTACTGAACTATTTAACCTAGTGTCTATTTTAAAATTAGGTCCTTTTATAGGAATGGTTGTTTCTACAGAAGGTAATAAACCTAAATTATAAGTTAAAATAATAGGATCTACTATATTTTCTACTATAGATAATTTATTTCCTATTTCTAAGTTTTCTAAAAGAGGTTCTAATAATTTTATTTGTAATGTAGTATCATTAGGATTTGATGTATCTAATGCAATATTTACTGCTGTTATGTTTCTATCTTTTCCAAAATTTAATATAAAATCTCTAAAATAAGTTGAATTTTGAACTGCTTGTATGAAATTTCTTGAATCATTAGCTAAATTAATATTATTTGATGATAAAACAGTAGTTAATTTTACTTCTGTTCTTGTAGAAGATATTTCTTTTATTTTAAAAGCAGGAGCAGTAGTATTAAATATTTTTCTTTTTTGTATATTTACTTTTAAATTATAAGTACCTGTTGTATATCCTAATTCATTTAATATTCCTAAAGGATCTAAGTTTAGATCTTGTATTAAACCCTCCGTATTTTGTTCTGATTTATATCCCTTAAAATTTTCAACGGTATCTAAAAGATTATTATTGAGATCATATATATGAATATTAATATAATCTTCAGGTCTACCAAAATTTCTGTCTACTAATGTAGAGCCTAAATCTTCAATGTTTTTTAAATTTAGTGTAGGAGATGTATTTTGTGAAACAATATTAGCCATATTTTTATCTTTATAGAGAATTTAATCTTCTATCTTTTTCTACGTTTTCTGATTTTAATATTTCATTTTCTGATTCTAATCTTGAAATTTTATCTCTTAAATCCTTAATTGTTTTATTAGCTCTATCTAATTGTGCGTTTGTTTGTTGTCCGCCTATATATTCTTCACTTCTGCTAGATAAGGTTGCATGAGAATTTATTCCTGATTTAGGTATTTCTAAAAATAAACTATCATATATTTCAAAAAAATTGACTATTGAAGTTCCTTCTACTTTTTTTCCTAATTCTTTAAAAGATCTATCTATTAATTTATCAGATTCTTGAGTAGTATATATTTTTTTATTTAGTTTCATTATCTTATTACTTTAAAAGAATAATCTTCATCAAAAATTTGAATACCTTCAGTATTATCTGATCTAAACATTAATTTATAATAGCGTTCTGGTTGTAATCCTTCCATATGTAAATCAAAGTACATACCCTCACTATCTGCACTTAATTTGGTATAATTAGTATTAAAAGGAATTATTACTTCATTTGTTTCTGCATCGCGCACGCTATAATAACTTGTAGCTGGTAAATATTGTATGTCTAAATAATTTGAACTTGTTACAAATGTTCTATCTGGGTATCTTTTTCTTGTAGTTAATCTAAAACGTTGTTTTGATTTTCTTTGATATTCTTGTTTACTATTATAAAGTGATAAAAATATATCTCCAGTTTGTAATGTTGTAGCTCCAACTGTTGGGTTGTATATTGAATCGTCCCACTTAAAAGTTAATTTAGGAGGATAAATTGTATGTGTGTCTGATGAAAAGTATTGTAATTGACCAAAACCAAAACCATCTTCCTCTACTGATCTTAATTTTTTAACAATAAATCCTTCATTAGGAATTCCTGTTGGATAGGCTGCATCTTGATAATAACTTGATGAGAATTTTTGAATAACTGAAGTTACATCTAAAGATAAATCTAGATCATCTTCAGCTAAAAAAGTGGTTTCAGATTTAAAGGCACTACCTGTATACCAAACTCCTCCTCCTGCTTGTAATGAATAAGACCCAGAAGCCCCCATTCCAAAAGTAATATTTGTAGTAGGCCATGTAGAAGATGTAGCATTAGTTCTATGAACCCAAGTAGCTCCATTTGCTGCTTGGTTACTTCCTGTGGTTGTAGTGGGAGGATTAACTTCATATCTTTGTGTTCCTTCGTCAAAAGATTGACTTAAGGGAAATGCTATTATAGTATGATCAGATGTTAATCTTTTATTTTCACCCGCAAATAAATCTAAAGATATTTCACACGTATTGGTTGTTACTTCTTTAGCAACACCTGTTAGTTTATTTTGGATTATATCTCGTATGTCTGTATTTTTAAATTTAATTAAAATTCTTGAAGAATAATAAATTTCACCCGTTGTTGCTTTTTCTTCAACTAATTCTAATATTTCATCTTTACCCGTATTCATATTAATACGATCTGGATGACTATATATTGTTGTATCTTTTTCAGGAAATATAGAATAATATGCCATTTTAGTATTGTTTTATTTTACCTTTAATATCTGTGTCTGGGTATTTTACTTCAAATAAACTTGGGTCTAATGATGGGTATATTATACCATCTTTAGTTGCTGTTTCAAAATCATATTTAAATTGAGAATATCCTAATTCTGCACCTGCTATATTTTTAAAGGTAACATTTATAACAGATTGTACTCCCTTTACATTACCTATTAAATTGTAAACTTCAGATTCTATTATAGGTTGATTTATTTGCCATTTTTCTATGTTAAAATAGTCTTTTAAATCAGTGATACAATCTAATAATACTTGTTGATTATTATTATTTCTAAAAGTAGAAATTTCAAAATCAATACCGAAATTGATTATAAAAGCATCCATTAAATTAATAGAATCTGTTAGTGGTTTGTAATAATTTAAATATGTTGCTAAGTTTGTTTTAGTAGCATTATTACATGTTGTAAGTTTTTTATTATTATTATAACCTAATAAATATAAATTTGATGAAATTTGAGAAGATTCTACATTTAGGTTTTCTTTTTCTATTTCTGTAGATTTTACTATATATGCTTTAGCTATACTACCATAAATAGAGGGCATAGATAAAGTTCTAATTAAATAGTCTTCTTTTGTTATTACTCTTTGTTGTGTAGCAAAATTTGCTGCTGTTTTTTGTTTTATTTCTTCTATTGTATCTGCTCCCCCTCCTCCTGTTGCTGCTATGGGGTTAGAACATGCTATTGATTCTCTACAAAAAGATACAATAGGACCACTTAAATTAGGTTTTATATTAGTTGTTATAGAATTTATTTTATTTATTGTATTTTGGGGTACATTTGACCTAATTCCTCCTCCTCTTAAATAAGTAACAGTTAATGTTGTATTTGATGGGGCTTTTCCATACGTTTGAGAATGTAAAAAATTAGAAGGATCAATAGATTGATCTAATTTACTTCTTCCATCTCTACCTCCTAAACCAATATTATCAGGTACAGGAAGTATTTCTTCATCAGATTTATTTGAATCTCCTGCTCCAAATTGAAGTTCTAATATATTATTTGCTGTGAATCTAGAAACAAATCTTCTAGGTACTCTTTTTAATTTTAAAAGATAGGGAGTTTCTGTGTAATTTTCATATAAAGATGTTGTATTTCCTTGAACATTAGATATGTTTTCAAATATAGTGTCTTGAGCTAAATAAGGAACTTCTGTGTATTCATTTCCATCCGAATCTACGATAGATTCTATATTTATTATTTCTTCATCTATTAAATCTAATATTAAAAATCTTTCAATATTTCCTATTTGAAAATCTTTACTAACTCTTTCAGCTGATATTACGGGTGTTGATTTTTTTAATAAATAATATTCTGGATTATTAAATGAATCTACTGAATACACTGAAATTTCTGTTGGGTCAAAAGAAGATGAAAAATCAAAAACTACTGGATTTTGAAGTAAAAAATTAATATTATTAGTTGATGTAAAAGATGAGGGTTGATTTATAGTTAAAGCATAATTAAAATCAGGGGCATAATCTTCTGTTGTTGAAGCTGGTACTAATTGAAATATATCTAAATTTGTTGTAGCAACTGATGTTACTTTAGGTTTATATCCTAGTGTGTATGCTAAATGAAATAAATTTATTCTTTCTTGAGCTGTGTCCAAAAATATTTCTTGTAATTGAGTATCAGTATAATATGATAAAACATCCCCTACATAAGCCGCCATTTCCATAAACATTAATCCTGGAGATCCTTCTGTAAAATCATTAAAAGTATTTGGATAGTAAGTTTTTGTAAATTCTATAAGATCAGATCTAAAAGAATTAAAATCTTTATTTAAATATTTAATATCCTTTATAGGTGATTTATTTGATATTTTATTATAAGCCATATTATTTTATTTTAATATCCTCCTCCTGAAGATGCTCCTCCTGAAGATGCTCCCCCTCCCGAAGACATTCCTGTATTAGGGGAAGATGCTCCTGAATTATTAATACTACTGTCTTGTGAAAAATTGATTTGAATAGTGTCTGATTCTTGGTTAGCTAATACTCTATAAGATATTGCTATTTTTATTTCATGACTGTCTGGTTCTTTAATAAGATTTACATTTACTAATTCTATACCAGCTATATTTTGATTTATTTGGTTATTAATTCTTTCTTCTAAATTAGATAAATCATTTGAATTTTCAAATAAATAATTTCTTAATCCTACTCCAAAATTAGGTTTAAATACTCTTTCTCCTGGTTCTGTAAGTAATACATTTAGTAAATTACTTTTTACTTGTTCTGCCGTTGTATAAGAAGAATTAAAAACAGCCTCACCATCAAAAGGAAATATAACACCTAAGGCTTTATTTCTTTTTTCTGTTGGGTTAATTTGTATGTATTCTCTTACGTTTGCCATTTATTATTTTCCTTTTTTCTTTAATATTGCCCCCATTAAATCACTATAATCTCTTGTTACTGCTTTTGCTACTGGTTCTGGCATACCTGCTGCATCTAGAGGTAAAGATCCTCCTGTTGCAAAAGGATTAGTTAAACTTACAGGTGATTGGGCTGTTTGAGTATTTGTATCTCCTGCTGCTGTTTCGTTTAGTAAATCATTTAATGCACTATTAGATGTATAATTTTGAGGTTTATGTTGTTTTATAGGTTGTGTACCCATAATTTTATCTCTTAAAGAATTTTTTGTAGCTTCTGGCATTTCAACTCTTTTTTCAGTGTGTTCTACTATTGTTGGTTTTAATTCATCACGTAAATCTTCCTTAAGTGATTTAATTTCTCTACGTAACGAATAATCAATTTCTTCTCTAACTACTTTTCTAATTAGATTTTCAAAAGTTTTTGCTTTCATGTTTAATTGTCTTTGTTAATAAATATAAATAGGTTAAGCTTTATAACGCTTATATCCTATCATTTCAAAATCTAAATTATATAATTTTTCAATATATTCAATTTGTTGTGTTTCTACAAACTCATTTAGTAAGTCATCATATAATTTATCTAAATCTTCTGAGTATTGATTTACATCTAATGGTTCGTCTCCTAATAAAGGTAAAGTTCCATTATTATATAATTGGTTTGTAAGTTGAGGGTGTATACCTTCTAAATTTCCTAATAAAGGGTGGTTATTAAAATCTTTTCCTGATGTTGGATCTAAATCTCCAGGAGCTAAAGGATCTCCTATTTGATAAGATCCAAACATTATAGGGTTAAATAAGTCTACTTCTATAAAATTTGTATTTGTTGTGTCAAAGGAAGTAGGTGATAAAGGTGTTGATAATGTTGAAAAATCTTCATTTGTTAATCCTGGATATCCTATTTCATTTAAAAAGTTTTCAGGTGAATTAGCTGAGGAATTTTCATTATTTATATTATTACTTTTTTTAAATAATAATAACATTAATAATTCTAATAATTGTTTTAAAAACATAATAAAAGCAATAACTGATAATAAAGCTCCTACTACTTTTAAAATAATTGAAAGTAAACTTCCAAGACTACCTAGCACATCTGTTAGTAGCTTTCCTATATTTTGTGCTGTTTGTTCTGCTACTGCTTTAAATCCTTCTACTTTTTGTCTTAAATCTAAAGCTTTTCTTGTTGTTTTACTATCTGCTTTATTACCAGGACCTGGGTGACCAGGTGATGTTGGTACCATTGTGTCTGCTCTTGATTCTTTAGACGAGGCTTCTGATTCTTGTTTTTGTTCTTCAGCCTCTATTTCACCTTTTTTTGCAATAGATTCTGTTTGTTTTTTTAATACTTCTTTAGCTTCTTCTTTTATTTTATCTATTTGTTCTTGTATACCCGCCATTCTTTCATCAACGGTTCCTAATTGAGCTTTAAAATATTTATATGCTGCTATTTTTTGTATAATAGGACTATTAATCCCCCCTATAGCTTGTGTTACTGCTCCACTAACAGTGCTTTGGGCTAAATTTTGGACTCCTCCTATAATATTATTTACCCTATTAGTTACCGAAGACTGTAGTTTATTTGAAATTTCTGATTTTACCTCATTTGCTTTTTGTCTAGCTTCTCTTTTTCTTTTTAATTCTGCTATTTTCTTTTCAGATACTCCTTCTTCTAATAATTTTGCTTCGTCTATTTCTTCTTCTACTTTAGGTTCTGATGGGGTAAAATCTATTGTTTTTAAAGAGGGGGTAGGAATGGGTATATTTTTAACTAAATCATTTAAGGGGTCAAATTCTGTTAGGTATGTTTCAGGAACCCCCGTATCTGGTGATAATGCGTTTTTAATAGTGTTAACATTAGGTGCTATTCCTTTCAATTTGGCTAATGATATATTTTCAGGAATTTGACCTCCTGGCATATTATTCATTACCACATTCATTTTATCCTTAATTTGGTTTGTTATTTCTGATTGTCCTTTAAAAAGATTGCTCATTTTATTTTTTTATAAATACGTGATTACTTTTAATTTCTCTTAACATAGCTCTTAATTCACCTATACTATTAGGAAGAGGTTCTCCTTCACCATCCCAATCTTCACTCATAGAATTAAATGTAGTACCTATGGGAGTAGTAGTTCCTCCTCTATCTCCTACATGAACGTTAGATGTACTTAATTTTTGTAATAAATCTAAAAGTAAATTTAATAATTTATCCATTAATGCTTGGTTTTTTAAACCTAATACCGCTGGTTCTGTTGGGTAGTTTTTTGGTCTACCTTCAGCTGTGTCCATACCTATAAAAATATTAGGAGCATTTATCATTATATAATTTTTGGTATTTTTGGTATCGTCAGCTAATTCTCCCCCCTCTGGATATAGTGTGTTTAAATGAATACTACCATTTGTACTTAAAGAAAGAAAATTATGTGAAAACATATGTATGTCTCCTCCTTCATAAGTTTGAGCTGATCCTTGTGCTTCTTGTCCACTAAATTGTAATCTAGCATTAAAAATTAATCTGTCTGCGTTTATTATTACTTGTTTACCCTGATAATCATTAGGATAAATGGGTGTTAATATAGGATTAGTACCACTATCTTGAATTCTACTAAATTCATCTGTGATGTTTTTTATATTTTCTATTTCTCCTGGTAGTCTTGCCATTATAATTTTATATTAAACTCCATTTTCCTGGATTTTTATCATTTAATTGTTTAAGTACTTGTTGGGCAGCTGAACTATAATCACTTGAAGTTGCTCCAAAACCTGGTACAGTTACCCAATTTCCACTATATGTATAACGTTTATTAACATCAGGATTAGGTACTTGAGGGATAGAATTATCTGAATCTGCTTTAAATAAATAAATTGCCTTATTATTACTACTTCCAAATCTTGATTCATATGACCCATATAATCCGAAATCTTCATGAATATAAGCTGCAGATAATAATTTATATCTAGATGATGATACAGTGTCTATTTGCTTCCAACTACTACATACAAAAGGAGTATCAGAAATTGCTTTTACTGTAGCACTCCATTTACTACATTGATTAGCTTGATGAAAACTACAATTACCACAATTAATCATACCCTCAGTTCCACTTCTATATAGAGGGGATGTAGATGCTAATCTATATGATGAAGGTAAATTAGGGTCTATATATTCTGCTTCTTCTGATTCATTATCTTTTTGATATTGTTGTGATTCTTCTGTGTTTTCTTCATTTAATCCTGCTTCTTTTTCAGTTATAGATTCTGGTTGTGTTTCTGTTTCATCAATAGTACTATCTGTTGTTTCTTCAGTAGTCAATTCTGTAGGTGGTTCTTCATCGTCTGATTGTATAAAATCTACTGGGGAATCTAAAAACTTTTTTGCTTCCTGATTAGGGTCTTGAGGTATATCAGCGTTTAAACCAAAAGAATACCAACAATCGGGGGCTGCTATTATTAAATTGTCTATTTTTTGGTTTGAAGTTAAATAAATAGATGAAGCATCTAAATTAATATCTTCAACTGTGGGTACCCAACCCATTTCATCTAACCCCTCTGCTTGACCATTTCTAAGAATAGTAATAGGATCTCCTATATCTCCCTTAGCTCCAGTAGACCAATTATTTGATTGAGAGATAGGGATTGATTTATCTCTAGCTGTTGCACCAAATCTAAGTGAATTGCCAAATCTACCTTCTACTATATGATCCCCCTCATAGGGTCTTAAAGGTTTTATGTTTAATCTTTCATTAAAATATTCCCCCAAAGCAACCTCATAATCTAAATCGCCGTCTGTTGTTCTTCTTAATAAACCTGCTTGAGCATAATTTTCATTTTTTCTTATTTCTCCTAATTTATTTTCTTCATTATAATTTTCTAAAGCAGGTAAAGTATTATGATGGGGATGGTTCCATAAATTTATAGGAGGAAAATAATAGTGCATTTCTGCAGAATCCGAAGAGGGACTTTCAAGATAATCCTTACCAGTAAGAGTTATAATAGGAACTATTTCGTTTATTAAGGGATAATATTTTAAATGAGGAAATAATGGTTTAGCTACACCGTCCCAATAAGGTACTGTTACTTTTTCATTATTAGTAGTTTTTTCTTTTGATGCATTTTTTTGTTTTATTTTAGTAAAATAAATTAATCCTACTGCATCATAACCTCCCCATTCTGCTGCTTCTTGTGTAGACCCATCCAGTATTATTCTTTTTACTTTACCTGGAACTAGATTACGAGCAGTTCCACTATAATTTTGATTTCCTGATCTTTGATTATTAGTTACTGTTGCCATCTTCTTCGGGAGCTTCTATTTGTTTAGGTTTTTCAACTGTTTTGGCTATTTCTTCAGCCACATCCATTAATTGGTCCATTTCATCAGCTGTTAATAAACCACCATCTCCACTTGAAGCTGTTCCTGTTGATAAACGTTGTACAATAGCTGCCATTTTAATTAGTTGATCATCGTTTTTAACACTGATTTCCATATATTCTTTGATTAAAGGTACTACTACAGTAGCGTCACCTAAAGATTGAACTAAAGGACGTAATTCAGCTATTAAAGATGCAAGTTGTTTGGCTTTTTTCTTTTGATTACCGTGAATTTCTTTTAATAAATCACCAAAAGATTTATCATCAAATAATATTTGGTTTAATGAATCCATATTGTTTTGTTATAAATATGGAATTTTTAGACTCTTACATAACCTGTTTCGGCATACTCCATATATAATTTCTTATATTGTTTTTTAAGTATTTTTGTCACTTTAGTAATTGTAGGAGTTTCTACATCTGTTATTTCTCTTATATAAATATAGAGTGCTTTTTTATTAAAAATTTCTAAATTTTCTCTACGTTTAAAGAGTATATTAATAGCATCAGCTACTTTTCTATCTTTATCTTTTTTAAACATAGTAAACATGTGTTTATCTATATATTCTGTAAAATAATCTATAAAATCTTTTATATCTTGTTTACGTCCATCTCTACCTAATTGGTGTAAAACCCCTTCATCTTCATCTGCTTTTAAAACATCAACTTTGGCTTTTTTCTTTTTATAATTGTTATTATTATATAAAATAAGATAATTTTTACCTACAATTGAAAAATAACTAAATGCTTTGGTTCCTTTTTCTGGTTTAAAATAATCTAGTTTTTCTAAAAGAAAACAAATTACTTCATGTTTTAAATCTTCTAAATCATCTACTTCTGTATAATAGAATTTAAATGTATGGATTAAATTTTCAGCTAGTTTATAAAATGGATAATGTATTCTTCTTGCAAATATGTTGTCTCTATCATCTTGGTTAGAAGTAGCTAAATATTCTTTTATAGCTGCATCTGTATCTGGTGTAAAATACTGTTTTTTTGTTCTTTTTCTTCCTCTTTTTTTAGGTCCCGGCTCAAGAGAACCAGTAATCACTGGTTCTGGGGGAGGAATAGGGGCATACTTAAGTTTGTTTGACATGTGGTTTTTACTAATTTTTTATCTAAGGGTAAATTCATTTAACGCCTCTTGTATTTTTGTTACTTCTTTAAAAAAGAACCCAATTTGATCATCGGCATAAAAT
>Ga0181420_1000738_pt1 | contig 12709 bp, 8 predicted proteins | sample 43SPOviralmetaG_FD_130145 | JGI IMG/M metagenome (GOLD analysis project Ga0181420, IMG submission 130145) | Marine viral communities from the oligotrophic San Pedro Time Series (SPOT) site, San Pedro Channel, CA, USA - 43 SPOT_SRF_2013-05-22 | ecosystem: Environmental > Aquatic > Marine > Strait... | reverse complement strand
CATGTAAATAGTTCTAATTATTTCTCTTATTGCACTCATTGCTTCTCTTGCATCTCGCAACACTAAAAGGTCTAAATCAGATTTTCTTAACAACTCAGGTATTTCTTCAAATCTTTCTTCACGCTCTAATTTGTCCAAAGTTTTTATAAAACCTTCAGCTTTCTTGTATTTTTGATAAAACCTCTGGATATACTCAGAAGAGCCAGTAGCATCTCTAACTAAAAATGCTTTTATAACTGGCAAATCTTCTAGCTGAAACTCAGGTTTTTCTGGTGTTTTTACAATACCGGATTCCCTCAAACCATAATCAAGAGTTTGAATGGTGTATCTCCCCAATGTTCCTGTCCAATTACTTATTAACTGGTCTAATCTGGCTGGACTGCCCATTCTACCACCAGTAATCTCACTTATAGCCTTGCCAACAACTTTTGCTGTCTCACTTGTATACTCATTATACTGGTACTCAGGCAGCATATTTTCTGATCCATAAGGAATAATAGGCGTATTGTTAAATAAGTTCTTATTACTAAACGCCTCTATTGCTGGTTTAGCTACATCAGGGATTGGCACAAGTCCAGTCGCATTGCTCGTTGTCAAGTCTTTAATAAAGTTTGTTAAAGGCTCTGGGTCTTCTTCATAAACAGCAGTTAATATTCTTTCTACACCAGAGCCAAAAAGCAACCCAAGCTCAAATGGTTTTGGTATTCTGTAGATGGTATGATCGTTGTCATCTTTAGATATTTTATCACCAATCCCTATTTCGGGCGTAATAACAATCCAAAACATATCTTTTTGCCAAGCTGGTAGTTGCTTGTATCTTGGGTCATCTTTGTTGGCGAACCAAAGCAAAACACTTGGCGCGACTATATATTTAAATATTTTTAATGAAGTGCCTTTAGGGTCTTCTTTAAATGACTTAGCAATCCTTGCATACCCTTGAAGCCTTGCGTTAAAAAATGACGACAGCATATTTACAGCGTGTATTTTTGAACCCATTTTGGCAAAGTCGATGCTAACATCTCGGCCTTCAAAACCCATCCTGTCTATTACTTCTCGTTCTGTTAAAGAAGTGTCTCTTCTCATTTCTTTTGCAGCTAATTTTTGCACGCCAATTCTTGTTGTGCCTTCAAAAACTTCAGAAAGAACACGCAAAGTTTCTATTGGCTGTGTAACAATGTTTCTTACTTTTCCAGCAGTTAAATATTTTTGTATATCCCTTTGAAAATAGTTTCTATCCATACTAACAACCATAGATTGCATACCACCAGATTTCATAAAATCTTGGTAAGCTTTATCTTGTTTAATAATGTGGAAAAAACCAGACCATGAATCAATAAAAGGTTTAAAATCTCTTTGGCTTGTAACCGCTGATCCTGTTGTGTCTCTCATATAGTTGCGAACCATAAAGTCTGGCGCAAGCGTTGCCCCCGCCCTTAAAAGTCTAGCTGGCACTGCTAAAACTCTTAACAGCATATTAGCTTCGCCCCTGCTTGTATCTCTTAAAGCCTCGACAACTTGTTCACCTACTTCCCATATTTCTCTTTTGCCGTTTCTAAAAATAGCAATTTCACTTTTGCCGACAATCCCATGTTCACGCCTAAAGACAGTCATGCCTTCAGCAAACTCCGGTTTTATAGGAGCATCAAAAGCGGCTTCCATTTCTTTTACTTCAATTTTAGTTGCTTTAACTTGTGCCGCGCTTCTAGAAATTTCTGGGAAAACCTCTGGCATTTTTTCTACCATCTCAATCAAATCAACAAAAGTTTTGTTTCTTTCTGCTATCTTGACATGATGTATGGTATTTAAATAAACGCTTTCAATCGGGTTTATTATTTTTCTTTCGCTGCCTTTAAATTTTTTAAAAGGATTTTTAACAGCTTGACCAAACTGAGCTTTGCTTGCCGCCACCCCCTCATCTAAAACACGATAGAAAGGAACAAAATCTCTATTTGCCTCAAGCATTAACTTCATATCTTTTTCAGATATAATTCCGCTATCCTTTAAATAAGTTACTACCCTATTTTGGAAATCAACCATTTCTCTAAAGATAGGCTCATATACACTTTCTAAACTCTTAACAACAGCTTGAGCTTCGGCTACTGGAACGCCTGTTTCTTTGCCCTGACTTGATTTTTCTAACGCTCGTTTAGAAACAGCATAAGCACTAAACTCTTTAAATTTTGCTTTTGTGTTGATGCTTTCAAGTATTTGTCCTAATCCCCTGCCGTTGGTTTTTAAAGTTTTAAAATCAAGAGTGCCATGCTGAATCATGTGCATAGCCCTTCCTATCATTCCAGGCTGTATTCTTAACTGGGTATAAGGGTTCATAGCCCCAGTTTGACCACCAGCCTCTTCAAATCTTTTTACTAATTGAAAAACTGGGTGGGCTTTATCAAAAAACATTGTGATAAAGTCAGCCTTAACTTCTCCGAAAGACCTTTTAGGTTGTGGAACATCAAATTGTATTCTGCCAATAACAGTATTTACTGCATCAGATGTAGCGATCTGCACAACTTCTGGCGCTACATTACCAACTTTTGTAGTGTCTAGCGGTGCTGCCGCTTCTGCTAAAGGTGGTTCTTTAATTTGCGACAGTTCTTTTTGAGCCGTTTCTAACTGCGATTTAAGCCTAATATCTATTTTTCTTGGCTCTACAAGACCTAAACCTCTGTTAGCTCTATCTTTTTGTGCTTCTAAAATTTGGCTAATTTTTGTTTCTAGCTCTACAACTCTAGCTTCTGTTTTCGCGTTCATTTGAACTGTAGGCTCAACAACAGTGGCCTCTGCCTTAACAGGTGCATCTATAGTTTCGGTAACTGTGTCTTTTAATTCTTTTGCTTCGGCAGCGGCCTCAACTGGTTTTGCTGGCTCTATTGTTGGTTCAATTTTAACAGGTTTTTTAGCTTCTGAAGCAACTACAGCTTCATGGAAATCACTCATTTTAACTGTAGGAGTTTTTATTGGTGGTGCTTGTGTTGGCTCAACAGCTTCTAAACTTAAATCTTTTAGCTGACCTTTTTCGCCAGCCACAGGTATTGCTGGCTTTGAGCCTTCTACAAAAGGTTCTATTCTTTCTGCTGGTACGACTTCATCTCTAAATTCTTTTATGTTACGGCTTGCCACATCTTCCATTTTTTTAGGGTCTAATAAAATTTCCCCCACTACTTCCGCTGGCGATTTGTTAGTTCTTTTAACTCGGTTAAGAACCATGTTAGTGCTTTTAACAGTTCCTTCAATTCCAGCAAATGTTCCCAAAACCAAAGCCGTGTTTATAAGTTCATTTTTTGTAGGCATCTTTTGTTCTAGTAATGCACCCATACCAGTAAAAGCAACATATTGGGTGGCGTAATTACCTATAATACTACTTTGCAACCCAAGCGTTTTTGGTGCTTGCATAGCTGTGCCAAGGATAACCCCAGACTTTAACCCTTCTTTGATCCCATGATCTACATATAGCTTCCACCAATCTTTAAACCCGCCAACTTCATCTCGTTGCAAAGCCTCTAAATACATATGTTTAATACTATCGTTTACATACCCAGCCGCAAATCCTGTTGCAAATTTATTGCCGCCAGAAAGTCTATTACCCCCAATAGCGGCGGAAACATAAAATGGCAAATCTCCAGTAATTGCAGAAACGCTTTCCCACCATCTTTCTATATGCCCTGTGTCCTCTGGTTCAGCAGAGAGTGCTTGCCCCACATCAATACCAACACCACCTTTTGTATGGTATTGTAAGGCAAGGTTAATATTTGATTTACCCATGCCCCTAGACCAATACTCACCAAATTCTGCATCACTACCCACAGACCATTCTTTTACTTTTGCAAAATCTTCTTTTAAATCACCAGCTTCCTCAAGTTCACTTATAGGAACTCCCATAATGCTTTCATTTGATATGTCTTTATTAAAATGTTTTTTTGTTTCGTTAGCAATGCTTTGCCAATATTGCTTAATAGGGCCAATGACCCTTTCGTCATCATCTTGCACAATGCCAGATTCAGCCGCCACTTCCTCTGTAGTAAACCCAGCATCAATTAGCTCTTGAGCTTGCTGCTTTATCTCTGCGTTGATTTCGTTTTCGCTAAAACCAGCCCCAGACAAATCTGATGATATGCCATTTAAAGAACTCATTGATTTCTTAGCTTCCTATAAATTGCTGGCTTTCCGCTAGTAGCCCATGTTTTATAAGCGTCTGATGTCAAGTAATCTGTTGTTGATTGTCCTGGCAATCTTGTGGGTGGGCTAACATCTTGTAGGGTTGGTGGCAATTTATCTTTAAAGGAATCGGTTATGTTTTTTAGTTGATCTTGTTTAGTAGGCGCGAACATATCGTCAGGCTTTAGCAAATAGTCTGGGTGCCTTGGGTCTAACATATTTTTGTAATTAAGGCCTGCACCCAACCCCTCTTCAAATCTTCTTCTCATCTGTACTGTAAAATCATAAAACCTAGTATCAGATGTTGGGTCAAGCCTTCGGAAAGCCGCACTACCCATAATAGATGGCTTGTTGCCATTTACAAAATCATCAAATCCTTTAAATGCTTCTGTTTTTGTTTTTGAATCCGCGCTAGTGGAAGCGTTCTTTCTACTTGTTATTAGGCCAGCAAAATGTTCTATATCTGTGCTGCTTAAACCGTCTCCAAACCTTTCAAGCAAACTTAATCCTTCGGGTGGTACAGAAGATGGGTCTGTCACTAATTTATATTTTTGAGTTACGTCTGTAACCTTTCCTTGCAAAACTAAGGCAGAAGTTCCTTGATAAACAAGGGGCGTGCTGTCCCTCAGAATAGTGCCGCTTGCAACTTTGTTTGCCATAGACGTAAGCTGTTCCCTATACTTCTGTCCTTTTTCGCCTTTAAAACCCAAGTTCCTTATATCTACAATACTCGTTGCGCCGCTAACCACAGATTTAATGTTGTCTGTATATAAAGTTTCATTAGCCTCATCGTCTCTTCGATCAGATTGCCTTTGAATAAAATTAAGCTGCCCAATAGAAGCTGATCTTCTTTCTGCTAAAACTCTACGAAAATCTGCTTTGCCCTTGTCATCCAAAGACCTATATTGCTGCTGCATTATTTGATTGCCACCAAACTCAGATTTTGCGGCATCATCATATCTTTCGTTTATTTGGCCTTCATTTGTAATGTTTCCATTAGTAATATCTTGATCGTCAATTACTGTGGTTAGTGCTGCTACAGTGTTATCTCTAATGCGATTTCTTGTTGTTTCAATTTGAGTGCTAAATGCTTTTAAATCACCAGCAGTTAAATCTTTGTCACGCTCTATATCAAATTGAATATCAAACAATTCTGCCGTACTGTCGGTTGCAGCCAATCTTTTCTGATATGAAAGTTTAGCTATTCTTTGCCTTGCACTTACCGAGTTGTCTTTTAAATTTAAATCTTTTTTAAATGAAGAGGCTATATTGTCATCTATTTGTTGTATCATATAATCTCTGTCTGGATGACCTATCGGCAAATCTGAGGCTTTGCTAATATTGTTTTCATTTAAAGCATTAGCAGCATTTAACCTAATATTTTGCCCACGGTTGTAAGCGTTTATTTTGCCCTTACTGCTTTCACTAGAAAAAATTGGCAACAATCTTCTTGTCACAGTATTTAACTGAGATTTTGTAAGCGGCAATTGTTTCAGTCTATCTAACTCTTTGTTTTGAAATTTTTTCCAGTTTTTTTCATAAGTAGCTGTATCAGTGTCTTTGTTGTTTAGTCTAAAATTTTCAGCCCTGTTTTGCAGACTTAATGTCTCTTCGTCACCAACACGGTCAGTTTCGGCTTTCTTTTCTTCCATTTGAAATTGAAAAGCAGCATTTTCTAAGCTTTTGCCAAACTCAGAAAAACCTTTTTGTGCAGCAGTAAACGCGCCTTCATTAGCACGAACACCTTGTATTGGCTTCGTTGTTACCGTCTGGCCTAAACCTTGATTGTATAAGGGTATCTTTGGCATATCTTATCCCATCAAAGTTGCAGCTTTAGAGCCGCTGTTAACAAGGCTGGCGTATGATTGGTATTTAAGGCCAGATGCTTTTGCCCTACCTTCTAGCCGTGTCATTGCAGCTTCTTGAGTTTTCATAGCTTGCTCTCTGCTGCTGGCTTGTTGTATGCTAAGGGCATCTAATTCTTTAGCAAAAAAAGTGTCCTTTAAAGCATTTAAGGTGCTACCTGCCATTTGCACCCCAGAAGCAGCGGTCATCACTCTTTGTGTTCCAACTAATCGTTCTGCATTTTTACGCAGTGACACTTCTTCTTGAGCTTTGACTTCAGCAAGAGCAACCTTTTCCTGTTCTGCAACTTTAGCATTATATTCAGCAATCTGCTGCACTTGCTTTGCTTCAGCTTGCTTTCCCTTGAAAGACATTGTGCCGCCCACGGCAGTTCCTACTGCTGCCATTGTCATTGGATCCATTATTGCACCCTCGCATAACGATAGTAGTCAGTGCCATCTAGCCCAAACTTTCTCATTAGCCCCTCATTTTCAAAGCCCAACCAACCTATAAAACGCACAGCCTCATCGTCATTACAACTGACACTGGCTTGTAACCTATTGTAATTGTTTTCTTCTTGTATGTAATCCAGCATGGCGCGTGAGTATTTAGCTGCAGTCAGAGGCTTGTCGTATGCGTGTGATGACATAATAAAAAACGCTTCAGCCACGCCTTGCCATAACTGATACACGCCGCCTAGAGCGAATATCTTGTTATCCATCATACCTGTGTAAGCCACCATAGAATTATCACTTGTAAATGCTACCTTTGCCGCATCTGGGAAATGGTAACGAGTTTCAATTTGCTCAATGTGTTCCTTTTTAAATGGCACAATATTAAGCGTCAAAAGTATTAGACCTTCTCATAATTGCCAGTACCGCCATTGGTAATGGTTGTGTTTGTTGTATCACAATTTGGGCATCGTTGTCATATCCAGATGGAAACGATACTTCTTTATCTCCGTTAAACATAGGCACGGCTTCATTCATAGACATACTACTGTCGCGGAAAGGTACTCTGTCTAGGTTTGCTGTAGATGGCCCTATCTCTGCACCAACAGTGTTGTTAAACCTAGCGGTCACGCCATGAATACGTTTGATCTTGCCCTGTGCAATACCATCATCTGCACCAGCTTCTAGCCGTAGGGTTTCCACAAAGGATGTATAACCGTGGCCTAGATGCACTTTAGATGCGCTGCGATCCAATGTTACTGTGCCGCCTGATACAATCTTATCAGCATGGGCAGAGCCATCAGCCAGAACTGCTAGTGTCTGGCCCTCTAAATGATTGATGCCTGTTATGGTTGTTGTAGCTGTGCTGTCGTAAGTTAGCCCATTATCCACAAAGAAAGCGTCAGTAATATCATCATTGAAGTAAAACGATTTAATAAAGCCAATCTGCCTTGTGGTTGCCCCATCTATTGTACGCTTTACAGATAAATATATCTGATCCTCAGAGCCGCTAGGTATAGATGTTAGACTTTCTACTACAGCCCTTCCCTCACTTGTGGCGGCAAGCCTTGTGCTATCTGACGTTGCAACGGTCAAAAACCCCTGACTTTCTGGGGCTGTCTCTTTGATTGTAACAACTGCTGCTGCTGGATTAGCCACAGTGAAATCTGCATGAGCATTGATGCGTGTAAAGATGTTGTCAGCCGTTGCGTTATTGCTTGAGTTTGGCCTCCATCCTAAAGATGTGTCGGCTGGGTCAGAACTGCCAGCAGCTTCACTTGTGAATGTGACTGAAGTGCCATCACTTTTGGTAAGAGTAATCGTTGATCCAACTGCTATATTTGCATAATCAGCAACAGTTACAGTGGCCTCGCCAAACTTGCCACCCAGAGGATGTTCATGCCACCCGATAGCACCGTTAGCGCGGTCATAAGTTAGCCCTATAAGTCTGCCATCAGCGTGGACAAACCAAAGAACTAGCTCTGGCTCTTGCTGCCAAACCATGTCAGTCAGGCCACCGCGAGGCAAATGGTCTGCTAAAATACTTAAATCAATACCTAGTAAGCCATCAGTATCTAAATCAAATGTAATCTCTTTGACCTTTTCTTGGCCTTTTTGAATAAGAATTGTACTGTTGCCAGCCCTTAATGGTCTTACATCTGATGTGCCAAACGTAGTTTCACGCAACACATTGACGTTAGTTGGCGATACTGGCGTAGTTCCAGAGCCGCCAGATAGCGTAAACTCTGCGCTAGTCGTAAGAATTTGCAGAAATCTTGCTGGCAAAAGATGTTTGATTACGTTCACTTTGTCAGATGCAATCGTAAAGTTTACCGCACTGTCATCTATAGTACCTGGGGTATGGTTCTCAAAGTCAGCAGAAACACTCCCAAATATCGTCTGTGGCTGGCCTGTCGTGCCAGCGAAGTACAAACGCTCCTCATAGAAGCCAACAGCCCTTGGTTGGCCTTCTGTGCCGCCAAAAGCACCCAATGACCAACGAGTTGTGGTATTGCTGCTACTAACAACGCTTGCTGGCAAAACACCAGCGTCATTCTTGAACAATGCTGTAACAGCAGTTGCACTGGTATATCCTGTTATTTTTAAGTATCCAGAGCCACTATGCTGATAAGCCCAAGTAATAGCACCATACGTTTCAGAACCAGACAGGTGAACTGGTGGGGTTAGCCCCGAAGCATCTGTGCCGCTGTCTGTCTTTTTATAAACATTATCACCAAATCTTACTAAGGCGTTTTGAGCGTAGTCAGTGCTTGCTTTCCATTCATCATGCTGTACCTCTATAACCTCACGCAGCCTTACCAAACGCCCTACATCAGTAGCCGCAAACAAACTGGCGGATGCCGTAAGTGTTACGCTGCCTGTGTTAGCGGAAGCATATATGGTTGTGTCGGTAATGTTTTCGTCTAAATATGGCCCATCAACAAAGTCTATATCTGACAAGCTCCACCCAGTATGCGCTGATGTTCTTGTTAGCTTTGCTGGCTCATGGCTTTTGTGTGCTAGATAAATAATATCAGCAGATTGAGTATAGTTTATCTCAAAGACTTCTGCTGCTGTATATGTAGTCGTTACCTCAACAATTTTACCAGCAGTGCCGCCACTGTCATAAGCCGTAAAGGCAGAACTGTTTACACCACTTAACTGGAATGTATTTGTGGCTGTGCCAGCTACAGTAAACTCGCGGTTATTTACCTGTGTCATGCCAACAACGCCGCTAATCATAACGCGATCACCGTTGCTGTATCCATGCCCATTAGAGGTTACAACAGCAGGGTTAGCGGCAGTAATTGCTGTGATTGCTTTCGTGGCCTCAGTTACAATGCCGCCATCCTTGTAGATGCGAATGTAATTTAAACCAAACTCAAGCACATACGCTTGCTCATCACTAAACTCAAAGTCAATTAACCTTGCTGTGCCACCGTCTTTTGTAGTGCCAGCGTAGTAAGTCCCAGGCCGTCTAGCTATTCCGCCTTGAGGAAACACAACCATATTCTGCAATGTCTTAACAGATTGGTTATACTTCTCTAAATCAATTCTGCCTTCAAGCCGTGGCGATATAGCACCAGCGCGGAAGTTTGTTAGAATACTGGATACACGCGCCATATGTTAATACCTGATGTCGATAAAGTAATCCGCTACTGGCTGTTCTGGGTAGCCTTCCATAGAATCCACACCCTTTGCTTCTTTTAATCTGGATTCATAGATGCTGAACATTTGCTGGGCTACAGAGTTGCTACCAGTAATTGCATAAGCTGTGTCAGCCGCAAGCCTGTGAGCTATGGCGTTGGATAGCAAAGCATCGTAATCCTCTGTATCCTCTAGGCGAGATATATAAATAATCTTGCAAGCATCATCGTTACTTAAAATCTTACGCCCTTCTATCTTAAACATTTTGTTGCTGTCATACGCAGCAAGATCATTGTTTACATTAGTGTTCCAATAAGAAAGAACCCTTAGACAATAAGGGTCAGCGGGTAATTGGAATTGATGGGTAAAACCAAAAGCGGGGCCAACACTGTTAGCCGCAAGCTCTGCCCTAGCTATTGCAACATTCCAAGGGTGTGCGCGTAAGACCGCATCTCTAGTAAGGGCAAATTTTCTATTACAAAGCCTAGCTTCTTTGGAGTTCTCGGTTAGTGACGTAATCGTTGCCGCACCCAACAAATCCATAGCTTCATTACAAATGTCAACCACTGAGGACATAGCAAACTCCTAAAGGGGAGAAGGGGCAGCGAGGTGTACCGCCCCTTCTAACTTGTCTAGTTTACAACATACTCAATGATGAAAGCCATATCGCCACCAGTTCCACCTGTTGCTGCGAATGTTGCAGCAATGTAGTAGAACCCGCCTGGATCAGTGCTATCACCAGCCATTGTGTATAGCTGTTGCCCAGTAGTGTTGAGGTCAGCCGCCTCATAACGAAGCTCTGCTAACGCTGCGCCATCGGCAACGGCAGTAGCAAAGAAGTCCTCGTCCTTTACAGCACCAGCATCAGTGTAGATGCCGACATTGTATGTGCAGCTTCCACCCAAAGCATCTGAGCCTACTTGCAAAGATACAATGGATGCGTTGCTTGGAATTGGTGCAAGCATAACGATGTCATCGTCAGTGCTATCACCAGCCGCCAAAGCAACATTACCTTGAGCTATTCGGAGTACACCTTGTAGCTCTTGGGCTTTATTAGCAACTTGAGGAGAAGCCTCAAGATTTGCTACCAAGTCAGAATTTTTAGTAGTCATCTCTAGCTCCTATTAGTCTGGGGTTTCATCACAGAAGATTTGGCAAACCTTGTTTTCTTCCATGCGTGTCGAACCAATCGACATACAGTAGTAAACTTGGGTTGCATAACCTTTGTCTGCGCGTTCATCAATCCTAGCGGAAATGTCTTTACCTATACCCAAGGTAAGACCATCTTCAGCCCAAGCAAAGCAAGTGCGAACATCTGTGGCAGAAACAGCCAAGCGGTTCGACATGACAAAGCGGAAGCCCATGAAGGTATCCACATCCCCAGAAACCAATGCCTTTACGGTATTGAAATCACTGCTAGTTACCTGAGTTGTCCCAAGCAAATCTTCAATCTGCTTTGGGCCAACGGCAATGTAGCGTGGGATAGATGGGTCAACGTCAGCTAGGTCTAACTTGCGCTTTGCTTCAGTTAGCTTTGCAACGGTCAATCCATCGTTTGATGATGCTGAACCAACAGAGTTGGCTGTTGCATCTAGGTTTGCTGTACCAGAACCAGTTTCGCCTGTTGAGGCAGCACCAGTTGCAGCAGAGATGATAACGTCATCCATCGCACGGCCCATAGCAGCAGCAGCCGCCATAGCGTAAGATGAAGTCGGATCAATCAACATACGAACTTTATCCTGATCGTCAATTAGATCAGCATACTCGTAGTCAGCTAGTGACAAACGTCTACGCCCATGTGGGGTATCAATTTGAGGTGTGTCGGCATTTCTTGATGTACGAAGCTGCGCTGTCGCTACACCAATCTGGTCTATGAAGGCATTTTTACCAACAATATTCTCAATCCGCACCGTATCACGCAAACGAGAACCCATCTGCTGTGATAACATCTGCACGTTAGCAGAGTATTGTTGCACAAATGCCGTGGTGATTTCTGATGACATACTATGTCTCCTAAGTTCACACGGTTTAAGTTACACTAATTTCGATGCGCTACCCTTACGGACACTTCTAGGTTTTTGAGCCACCATTAGGCTATCGTCTATCCGATTGTCTTGAGGACGATTTACACCGCTACCCTCTTTCGTTACCCAAGCGTGATACTTTTCTGCCAGATCAACTGGGTTATTTACATCACGTTGCGTACCAAATTCCACTGCCATTCTAAGACATTCTAAGCGAACTGCCAATGGGGATAATTCATCTTCCATAATTATTCCCCGCCATGAACCATTGTAAACAAGCTATTAACGTGTTCGATGGCTCTTTGCCGCCCTGTTATATTTTTCCTGTCATGGTAAGGATGGCTCTTGTCATTCATAATAGCATCAATTTCTGCTTGCGCTTGCGCTGGTGTAAACACAGAATTTCTTGTGCCGTCATTGATTGTATCTTCACTTGTTACTGTAGATTTGAAGTCACCTATAGCAGCAAATGCTTTAATAAAAGTGGGATGATTGCCAATCATAGTGCCATCTTCAAGTCGCATTTGCAGTATGTCGTTCCCAGCAAATTGCTCTACAACATCCTTTGCCGCTGCTACTTTGTCTCCAAAAGCATTACCCCATTCACGCTTTAGCTCATTAGTTGTCTGTTCCGCTTGCTCTTGCGCCAACTGTTCCATTTGCTCTGTAGTCTGACCAACGGAACCCTTGTAATAATCCAGTATCCCCGCCGCCTGTTGCGGTGAAAGACCCAGCTTGTGCGCTACACCAGCATACTCTGTCGCAACCTCTTGCGTAATTACGTTGCCGTCTGTGGCAAACTCATAACCATCTGGGGTTTCTGGCCTACCTAAGCGACTGTATATATTACTTAAATCTTCTTCTGTGGGGTTTGTTGGAAACGGTATTTTGTCTGCACCGATAAGTTTTTGTGCATTAACAAAAGAACGCGCTAGATTCCCAACATCCTTAATAGGTGAAAGACTTGGATGCTCCCTTAAATCTTCTGGTATCATTTCCATGAAACCGTTACCAGACCCGCCTTGTGCAACCTCTGCTGGGGTTTCCAGCATTGATGGGGCTGTTTCTGGCTGGGCTACCTGT
>Ga0181420_1000733_pt1 | contig 12794 bp, 21 predicted proteins | sample 43SPOviralmetaG_FD_130145 | JGI IMG/M metagenome (GOLD analysis project Ga0181420, IMG submission 130145) | Marine viral communities from the oligotrophic San Pedro Time Series (SPOT) site, San Pedro Channel, CA, USA - 43 SPOT_SRF_2013-05-22 | ecosystem: Environmental > Aquatic > Marine > Strait... | reverse complement strand
TACTCTTATATTATAACTCTGGAACTAATGAATTATTTATGACCTATAAATCGGCTGGCGTTTCTAATAATGCTACTGCTAATGATACTATTGAAGGAGATGGTTTGTGGCATCATGTAGCCTCAACTTGGGATTCTTCTGGAAATGTTAAATTATATTTAGATGGAAATTTAAAAGCAACAACAGAAATTGCAGGAACATTTACTGGAAGTTTTGCAACCGCCTCAATTGGAAGCAATTCTGTTGGTGGTGGGTTTTGGAAAGGAAATATTGATGAGGTTTCAGTTTTTAATACTGAATTAAGTTCGTCACAAGTAACAAGTTTATATAATGGAGGCTATCCAGATGCTGTTTCTGGTTTGGCAAATATTCAATTTTATTATAAAATGGGGGATGGAGATAATGAAGGAAATCCAATTGCAACAGCTCCAACAATAATTGATGAAATTGGAAATAATAATGGAACAATGGTAAACATGGAGCAAGCTGATTTTGTTGCAGACGTGCCAAAAGGAATATAAAATGGAGGTTAATTATGTTATAATAAATAAAGAAGATTTGGATTCAGTAGATTTTGAAATGGTTATTGAAGATTCTGTTGATTCATTAAGATATTCATTAAATGGAAAAAAAACAATCCTTAAATTTAAAGGAATAACTCCAGAATTTTTGCAAGATAAAGAAATATATAATTTAGATAAAATATTAGAAATTATTGGAAACTCTGATAATGGTTGGATTAACAATGAAAATTAGAAAAAATGAAATTTGAATTAAAAAAGAAATTCACTAGAGGACATAAAACTTTTGAAGTTGGAACTATAATTTCAGTTGATGCTGAAATGTATAAATGGCTCAAAGATAATGGATATGGTGAAGAAGATAAGAAAACAAAAACAAAAAAAGACAAATAATAACAATTAAAAATTAAAAAAAATGGCAACGTATAATGGTTCAATTAACGGAACAAATCTTGGTGTTTATGCTGGAGGGACTTTAATAGCTTTCGCAACAAGTGCAACAATTAACGTAAATATGAGTTTACGTTCAACCTCTTCAAAATCAAGTGGTGGATGGGAGGAAAACATGGAAGGAATAAGAAACTGGGATGTTTCAGTTGATGCTCTTTATGTTTATACAAATTCAGACGGTTCAGCTGTATCAGAAATTACTTTTGATGAATTGTATAAAACTTATATTGGAGCGGATGCAACAGGCCCAACTGATAACAGAGCTTCTTTTGTATTGAAGTTTGGAGTTGGAACAACAGCAACTAATGATGTTAATTATCAAGGTTCTGCTTGGGTTACTTCATTGAGTATTTCTGCACCTATGGAGGACACTTCAACGTATTCAGCTTCTTTTCAAGGAACTGGAACTTTAACACAAACAATTAGTTAAGATGTTTATAGAGCGGCGTCATGCGTTTTCTTTTCTGAGTGCGTGGCGTCGTTTTTTTTTAATTCAGAAAAGACAAAAACTTAGAAAGAATGAATTATGAAATTTTAGAAATTAATGGAAATGATTATCCAATACGTTTTGGATTCAACGCATTAAGAGAATATTCCAAAATCACTGGAGCAACAATGCAAGATTTGAACAAACTTGCAAATGGAGAAACAACTTTTAATGATGCTTTTGCATTGATTTATTGTGGAATGAAAGATGGTGCTAGAAAAGCAAAAAAAGAATTTAGATATTCAATTGCTGATATAACTGATTTATTTGATGGTAATTTAGAATCAATGGAAGAGGCTTTTGAAATACTCGGAAGAGCAATGGAGGAGTCAAGTGGAGAAAAAAAGCCAAAAGCCAAGATAGCAAAAAAGAAGAGCAAGAAGAGCTAACTTGGCAAAAATTAGAAAAGATTGCTTTTGGCAGAATGAATATGAATGTTGATGAATTTTACGATATGCTGCCAAGACATTTTTTTAATAAGCTTGAAGGATTTTATGAAATGGAAAATCTAAGGCAAAGGAATGATTGGGAGAGAACAAGATGGAGCACGTGCATTCTTTTAAATGTTCATGTTTCAAAAGGTAAAAGATACAAGCCAAAAGATTTAATTGAATTTGAGTGGGATAAAAAAGTAAATGAAGAAACAAAAACAGATTTTGAAATATTACAAGCAGAAGCTGAATATCATAAAAAATTAATACAACATAAAAACAAACAATAATGGCGGGAATTTCAGTTGGTTTTTTAAATTTTAAAGTAGGGGTTCAAAGCACAGATTTCACAAAGAAACTCAACAAGATGCAAAGACAAGCTGCAAAGTTTGGAAGAGCAATGCAGAAAACTGGCCAAAGCATGACAATGAGTTTAACATTGCCATTAGTTGCTTTAGGTGCTGGAGCTACAAAAGTTTTCATGGATTTTGAACAAGGGATGTTGAAGGTTGCGGCTGTTTCTGGTGCAACAGATAGTCAAATGAAAATGTTATCTGATACGGCAAAAAAACTTGGAGCATCAACAATGTTCAGTGCTTCTCAGGTTGCAGAATTACAACTGAATCTTTCAAAATTAGGATTAACTCCAGAGGCAATTGACAAAGCAACGGAATCAATATTGAGATTATCTCAAGCAACTGGGGAAGATTTGGGAGAAACAGCCTCAGTTGTTGCTTCTACAATGAAAGCTTTTGGAATGACTGCTAGCGAAACAAACAGAATCACAAATGTTATGGCTGATTCGTTTAGTTCTACAGCATTGGATTTGGAAAAATTCAAAACAGCAATGGCAACACTTGCTCCAGTTGCAAAAGAATCTGGAGTTTCAATTGAACAAGCCTCGGCTCTTGTTGGTCTTTTGGCTAATAATGGTGTTGATGCTTCAACTGCGGGAACAGCTTTAAGAAACATATTTTTAGATCTATCAAAAACAGGAATGAGTCTTGATGAAGCAATGGCTCAAATAAATAATTCAACTGAACCATTAACAGCTGCTTTTGATATGTTTGGCAAAAGGGGAGCTACAGTTGCAACAATACTTTCAAAAAATCAAGAAGAGATTCAATTATTAACTCAGGACTTTATTAATTCAGAAGGAGAGGCTGCTTCAATGGCAGAAACAATGGATAAGGGATTGGCTGGTTCAATGAGGCGTTTAAAATCTCAAACGGAAGCTGCTGGAATTTCACTTGGAGAAGTTTTGGCTCCAGCTGTTGATTTTTTAGCTAAATTAGTTGGTTCATTAATGGATGGTTTTTCTGGATTATCTAAAACAACAAAAACAATCATTGTTGTTTTTGGTGGATTCCTTGCAATACTAGGCCCAATATTTTTGATTGTTGGAAAACTAGCAATGGCTTATGTTTCAATTACAAAAGCAATCATGCTTGTTAAAGCTGCTCAAATAAGTTTGAATTTTGCAATGTTAAAAAATCCAATATTTTTAGTTATCACTTTAATTGTTGGACTTGTAACAGCTTTTGTTTTATTGTATAACAATATTGAACAAGTGAGGGGAGCTGTATTTGGATTGTTTTCTGCTGCTAAAAAGGTGTTTACTGCTTTGCCAACTTTAATAATGGGAACATTAGGAAGCGTTGGAGATATTTTAATTGGAATCTTCACTCTTGATGTTGATAAAATTAAGAAAGGTTTTCTAGGTGCTAAAAAAGGTTTTAAAGATTTTGGAAAAGGAGTTGCTGATGAATTTAAAGCTGGTTATTCAAAAGGATTGGAATCTGAGCCAATAGACGTTGCTGGCTTTTTAGGTTTCAGCAGTGAAGATATTGAAGCTCAAGCAAAGAATGTTGAGGTTGAAAGTGAGGACCCTGTTGAAATTAAAGGTAAAAGTTTTGATATTGATACTGATAAAACCCAACCAGAAAGCGCACCATCAGGGCCGAAAACATCTACTTTTGGAATTGATATTGATGCTCTCAAAAGAAATTATAAAGAAGCAATTCTTGCAGAAAAACAAAATCTTCTTAATGGACTCATAACAAAAGAAGAGTTTAACAACAGAATCAGAGATGAAGAGCTTGGGCATCTTGAACAAATGAAGATGGTTAATGAATCTTATGGGAAAGATGTTCTTGACTTAGAAGAAAAGATTGTTGATGCAAAACAAAATATTTTTGACAATACTGAGGTTAGAGAATTTGAAGGAGCGCTTGGAAACTTAGGAGAAAAAATGTCTGAATTTTTTGAGGTTGATTTAAAAACTTTAGAAGATGGAATGATGGATATTTTTAAAAGGCTTGGAGATGAATTATCTCAAGGGGCTGATAGTTTTGAAGATTATGCTGCAAACGTTAAAGGAATGATGAAAAGTGTAATTGGAGGGTTAATTAGTCAAGGAGTTACTGCTGCAGTAACTAACGCTTTAACAAGCACATCTTTTCTACCTCCATTTTTAATTCCAGTAGTTGCTGGAGCTGCCGCTGGACTTGCAAGAACGGCTTTTAATTCATTGATTCCAGCTTTTGCTGAAGGAGGATTAGTTACAGGGCCAACTCTTGGATTGATTGGAGAAGGTATTGGAACGAATGCTTCAAATCCAGAAGTTATTGCGCCGCTTGACAAATTACAGGGGTTCATGAATGGAGGAAATAAAGTTGTTGTTGAGGGTGTTATAAAAGGCAATGATATTTTTCTTTCAAATCAAAGGACAAAACAAAACAGATTTAGAACAACTTAAATAAAAAAAAATATGGCGGTTCATTCAGCTTATGGTTTAAATAAATATGCAACTTCAGTTGTTAAAAGTATGACAGATGAAACTTATACTTTAACATTTTGGTGGAATGGAACGGGAGCAACAAAATCTTGGACTTTAGCGGGAGCGGGTGCTTTTGTAGATTATGAAGCTTCAAGCTCTGATGACAAAAATGCTGGTATAATTTGCTCACAAATGAGCGTTCCTTTATTGGTTGAAGATTTAACTCAACAAACTTTTTTAGATGGTTTACGTTCATCAAAACAAGAAAAGGACTTTTGGGTTACTTTAAACATTGGAACTTCTTATGCAGCGGGCTCTTTGATTTGGGCGGGTTACATGATTTTTGATTTAGAAACAACAGAAGATATTTCTTATCCTTACGTTCAAAGTTTAACTTTCATTGATGGTATTTCAACACTTAAAGAAATTCCTTTTATTAGAGATACAAATTCAGAAGATAGTTCAGTTCCAACTTATCCTTTTACAAGAACTGACACTTTTGATAATGGAGGTTACAGAAGGCCAATTGGAGGGAGTTTAACTTGGTTAAAAATGTTGCTTGATAGAGTAGGGATGTTGCTTGACCAAGATGACACTGGAGGAGATTTAGAAAATTACACAATTCAAACTTCTTTTAATTGGTGGAATGAAGATATGGATGGCTCTCCATCAGTTGCAAATGACCCCCTTGTTTTGATGAAAATATCAATGAGGCCTTTTTATGAAAGAGATGAAAATGGATTTATGAAAGTTCCAAATTGTTATGATGTATTAGAACAGATTTGCAAGAACTTTAATATGAGATTAATTTACTGGAATCATACTTTCCATTTTATTCAAATAAACGAATATAACACTGACGAATCAGGGGTTGCACCTTATACAACTCCAATCAATATTCCAACAAGAGAATATTTTTATACTGGTTCAGCAAGAACAACAAGAAACTATTTAGGCAACACAAATTATTCTCTGTATAACATGGTATTTGAAAACGTTTCAAATCCGAACAAGGGCTTGCAAAAACTTGCTGGCTCTACCAATCAAGCTTTGCCTGCTATAAAGAAAACAACTGGAACTTATTCTGAAAATGCTGGAATCAATGTTTTTAGTGGTTATCCTCTTTTTGTAACTCATAACACTGGAAGCATTACTCCAACAGCTTGGCCAACAACAGGAAGTTATTCAGAAATAACTCAAACTTCAAATACTGGAGGATTTGAAAACATAATGGAAATAACAAACGCAAAGGATTTGGAGGGATTTGTTTGCAAGATTTATGGAAATTTTGTTAATACAAGTGCAGCTGATTTGAAAATGGAGATGGCTTGGACTATCCTTGCAAAGCCATTGGATTCAGCTTGGGGAGATTCTGACAATTTAACAATGTATAGATTTCAAGGAGCAACTTTTGCAGAATTTAGGTGGCAAGCTATAACAGGAGAATTTCCTTTGCAAAATCCTCAACAATACATGCTTGATTGGCTTTGGATTCCAGCAAATACTGGTTCAAATGGAGTTATTTTAGAGATGTTTAATTCAACAACAACATCAACAACAAACACTACAAACAATTTAATTCCAATTGATAGTTCAATGGATGGAGATTGGGAGTTCAAATTTTACACTTTTACTGGATATGATTCAAGCCCTGGCGCTGGAGATACAAAGGTTCAGGCTAAAGGATACGCTTCAAGCATTAAATATTCACATGGAAGAATTGTTGATATGAATGGTTCAACCTCTGGGCTCTCTCTTGGAGATACTCCAACAGCTTATTCTTTTGATTATACTGATGCGGTTGATAATTCAGCTCCTCCTCTTTTAATTTCTCAATTTGTTCCTGTTGCTTCTGCTGCTGCTCAATTTGGAATTGCTTCAAATCAAACTCAATTTTCACAAGCTGGAAACAATACTTTTGTTTATGATATTGGAGAAGTAATATATGGAGATGGAACTGGAGCAAATACAACTTCAACAATCCAAATATATAACGGAACGGCTTGGGTGTTTGTGAATGCAGATGGAAAATGGGCTCAAAGTGTCTATTCTTGGAATGGCAGTGCTTATGTTTATTCAGCTGTAACTTATGATAAAAAAATAATTGAACTATTATCAGAAAGTATTTTATACAATCAAAGCCAGCCAATTTCTCTTTTTTCAACAAATACAGCTTTGGGAGTTAATGATAAATATTATTCAGGTTCAACAAAACTAAAATACATGAATCCACTTGCAAAATTAAAGGACACTGATAATATTGAATATATGATGATGAGGTGTTCTTACAATATTGCTGCTGATGAATGGAGTGGAGATTGGATTCAAGTTTTAAGAAGTGTTCCAACATCAGTTTCAACACATACAAATCAAGGAGCGTCTAATGGTTACAATGCTCCTTTAACAAATACATCTAGTAATAATACAGGTTCTCAATCAGGCCCAATATAATATGATAAGTTTTCCAAACATAACACAAATAAATAAAAAAGAGATTAGCAATTCATTGGATATTGCAGAGCTTACAACAATTATTGATGACGCTAATGCTATCACTGCTTTAGCTGTTACAGCCACAAAAGTTGATTTAAAAATTGGAGATAGAATCATGATTAATGGGCAAGCATTTCAAATTGCTGCTGATTCTTCAGCTGGAGCTAGAGCTTTAACTATTACTTCAATAACTCCATCCATCCCCTTAACTATTGGAGATAAAATTTCTATTGACAAAGAAAATTTGTTTGTTCAATATCAAAGAAAAACGGAAGGCTCTGTTGGTGGTATGCCAGTAAATGCAAACTCAATTGGAAAATACTCAATTACTGGGGGAAATTATTATGTAGTTGGTGTTGATACTCTTTATGTAAAAATACTTCCAAGAGATTTCATGGTTAATGATGACGCTTCGAGTCCAGACATAACTCCAGCTATTTTTGGAGATGGAACAAATACGGGAGTTTCGGTTGAAAATACAGCTCAAGAACTTATTGCAACAGTAAACATTCCAACTGGAACAACAGCTACAGAAGTTTATGTTTGGGGAAGTAACACAACAAAATCAGTTGAGGTTTACCAAATGAATATTAATGCAAACGGAAAAGGTTCAACAATAGGCACAGGAGTAACTGATGGGGCGGCAATTAGCATTGGAACAATTGCTTCATCTGATACAAATTATTTAATGATAAAAGTTTTAGTTTCATCAACAAATCATCGGATTTGGGGAGGAAAAGTAACATTAACACAAAATTAAAAATGAAAGATAATACAAAAGATATATTGGATTTAACAATTGCAAATGGTGGGGCTATTGGATTGAGTTTGGCACAAGTGAATGAAGTTCTTTTAACAATTTCAATATTATTAGCAATTATTGTATCCTTAGTAAAATTAAAAAAAAAAATAAAATAAAATGAAAAAATTAATTTGTAAAATTATATACTATTTAACATTTAAAAAAGTTTGTCGGGGTTTTTGCAAGTGCAAATGAGTTATAAATATTTTAAATTTAGTGAGTTTGATTGCAGTTGTTGCGGGAAGGGCTCTGGAGAACAAAACATGAATCATGATTTTATTTTGTTTTTGGATAAGATAAGAAATTTATGTGGTTTTGCTTTATATGTAAATTCTGGCTATAGATGTAAACGAAAACAACAATCATTAGTTTTGAATCCTAAATATCAAGCAACGCATCCAGACAAATCTTCACACTGTAAAGGATTGGCTGCTGACATCAAAATAACAAGCGACAAAAAAAGAGCAATTTTTGTTGGAATTGCTTTTGAACTAGCAAATGACATGAATTTGCCAATAAGAATTGGAATATCAAAAAGACAAGGATTTTGTCATATTGATATTGATAATAAACCAACGCCACGGCTTTGGATATATAGCTAAATGAACGGGCTATAATACGTTCAAATAATTAAAACAATGAAAATGAAAAAATTTATTCCATTAGTTATTCAAGCAATGTTTAACTCAAAAAAATTCTGGTATGCTGTTATAGGTATTTTAACAACTATACTTAGTGAAAAGTTTGGATTGAATCCAGATGAATTGCAAGGAATTTTGTTAAGTATTGGAGCATTAATTTTAGGACAAGGATTTGCTGATATAAAAAAGTAAACTTTGGGAGGGAAGCGTTTAAGATTATCAGAGCAAGAGGTTGAGATTATTAACGAATATAGAGGTTCGGAACTCAAAAATCTCAACAATAATACTGCTTTAGATTTACACTTGAGAGAAAGAGGCATCTTGAAAAAAGATGTAGTTAGTGTAAAGCATTGGCAGAATATGAATGGTGAGTTGAGATTCTCTATTGTTACAAAAGAAAATCAATCAATTGAAGAATCTGAAATATTAAACAAAATACAAAATTTAATTGATAAACATGCTCCTTGTTATCCCAAATTAAAAAAGGTTAGCGGGGAGCATTTATTAGTTATAAATCCAGCAGACATTCATATTGGAAAATTAGCTATAGAAACAGAAACAAAAGACGCTTACAATAATGAGATTGCATACCAAAGAGTTATGGAAGGAATCATTGGAATAGTTGAAAAATCAAAAGGCTTTGACATTGACAAAATTCTTTTCTGTATTGGCAATGATGTTCTGCATATCGATAACGTATATAATACTACCACCGCATCTACCCCTCAAGATGTAAATGGTAAATGGTGGCAACATTTTGAACTTGCTTTGAAACTATACGTTAATTCAATTGAGATACTTCAAAAGATTGCTCCAGTGGATGTAATTCATTGCATGTCTAACCATGATTATCAGAGTGGATTTCATTTGGCACATGCTCTTAAATCATGGTTCAGGAACTCAGAGGATGTTTCTTTTGATATATCTGTAAATCATAGAAAATATTATGTTTATGGAAAGAACCTTATTGGATTAGAGCATGGAGATGGAGCAAAGATGGATAAGCTACCATTAATGATGGCGAATGAGAATCCTCATGCTTGGGCTCAGACTAAATTTCGTTATTGGTATTTACATCATATACATCATAAAGTTAAACATAAATGGCTTGATGGAAAAGATTTTATTGGAGTTACAGTTGAATACATGAGAAGCCCTAGTGGAACGGATAGCTGGCATAACAGAAAAGGTTTTACAGGTGTTCCAAAAGCTGTTGAGGGATTCATTCATCAAAAGAAATCTGGCCAAGTTGCAAGATTAGTTCACTATTTTTAACGAAATTTCACACAAAAAAATCACACAAAATCAAAAAAAATTTAATTTACTAGGTTAAAAAAAAATAAAAAAGTTTTGGCATTAGTAAAATTATTTTTATATTTGTATCATAATTAAACGAATTAAAAACAACAAAAATTACAATTATGAAAAAAACACAACTAACAAAAACTTATGAGGTAGGAGTTGAGGTTATCACAAACCCAAGTAAAGAGCCAGAAAAAATAAAATGGGTAGAATATACAGTTAGAGCAAACTCGGAATGGGAAGCTAGACAAATAGCTTCTGAATTATGTGGAAATGAGTTTGGACACAATCCAAACACTACTGAAATAATATAATAACAGGGGGATGAAAAACTCCCCCAATAATTAAACGAATTAAAAACATTAAAATTACAATTATGAAAACTACACAATTACAACTTACAGAAAAAGAATTACACTTTCTTTCAATGTTATCAAGAGGACTATTAAGCTTCAAATGGGATGAGGATAAATCTGAATTTCAAAAACAATTGATTAAAAAACTTCAAAAAGAGCATAAACAAATCTTAGAGTCTTCACAAAAGTAATACTGAGGAGCTCTTAATGAGCGAAACGCTGAGAAGCGTCTATTACAAATAATTAACGAATTAAAAACAATTAAAATAACAATTATGGAAAGACAAGAATTAGAAAACAGATTAAGAAACTTTGAAACATTATGTTTTGTAAATGAAACAGATGTATTTGAGTTTATGTTTAGTAGAATTAACGGAAGCTTATTTAGAGTAATTAGAAACGGAAGCTTTAGACCTAATAGATTAACTTTATTAGAGATTATGCAACTAATTGAATTACACAATTTACAATTAGAAGAACTATAATTAAAGAATTAAAAAAACTAAAAATTAAAATTATGAAAACTCAAAAAGAAATGATACATGAATTATGGTATGAAAAAGGTTATGATTTACCTTACCTTAATAAAATAAGTATCTCAGAATTAAAAGGTGTTTATTATAGTGAATTGGTTGACTAACGAATTAAAAACTAAAAAATTAAAATTATGAACTCAGAAAACGAAATTACAAAAGATGATTTAGTTGATTTGATTGTTTTAATTAATAAAAAAATGATTGAATTAAACAATGAAACAATTGATGAAAACTTAATCAAATCACAGATTAAGAAATGGCAAAGAATTAAAAACGAATTATTAAAAGATTATAGTCACTTAAACTTAGAAATAAATTAAATCATGTATAAAATAACACACAAAGAAACTGGATTTTCTCAATACAGAAATTCAAAAGATGCTGCAAACTTTTTTTATAAAAACAAACAAAACAAGTATAAAATAAAAAAAATTAAAGAATATGATTTTACTGAACTTGAAGATGTTTTAGTGACTGCGGTTTCAATGATATTAGTTTTCGTGTTTTTTTACTTTTTACTTTGGACTTTTTATTAAAATATTATGAAAGAATCAAAAAAATTAAATCTATTATACAAGGATAACTCCTTAGATAAAGAAGATGTATTTAAAGATAAAAGAGGCTTCAGTATAATCAAAAGAAGCGGGATTGAAAAAATCCAAGTCAACAACAATATTAAAGTTAATTTTGAATGTTTGTCTTTTGATGTTAATAATTGCGTTGTAAAAGCAACATCTTATATTGATGGAGTTGAACAAATGCAAACTTATGCATCGGCAACAAAAGAAAACTGCATTCAAAAATTTAGAATTGAAATTGCAGAAAAAAGAGCTCTTGCAAGAATAATAATTAAAACTATGAATCTTACCAACACTTATGGAGAGGATGAGTTAAAATTTCAAAACAATAAATAAATGAAAATACAAGGAAAACTACATCAAATTTTAGACATGCAATCTGGAATTGCAAAAAATGGAAATGAATGGCAAAAACAACCAATCTTAATTGATACTGAGGCAAAGTTCAATAATATTATTGCGGTTGATTTGTTTGGAGATACTATTGAAAAAATCCAGAATTTACAGATCGGCGCTTTTGTTGAGGTTAAGTTGAATATAAGTTCAAAAGAGCATAATGGGAGATATTATACTAATGTTTCTGCTTGGGATGTTAGTTTAGTAGAAAACTTAGATTCTCAAGAATCAGAAATGCCTTTTTGATATGTTAAAAGGCTATGAAATCATAACTTATGAATTAACAGATGAAGAGCTTAAATTAGTTCAACCAATAATCAAAGGTTTGGAAGTTAGAATTGGAAAAGAAAACGCTGTTACAAATAAAGAAATCCAAAAGGCAATGAATCTTAGTTCAGCAAGAGTTCATAAAATAATTCAATATATTAGAACAAATAATTTATTGAATGGAATCTGTAGCTCTGGAAATGGTTATTTCATAGCTAAAGATATTAAAGAGCTTGAGGAATGTTTAATTAGTTTAAGGCAAAGAATCTATTCTCAAATGAAAACTTTGCATTGTTTAGAACGTCAAAACATAATGTTTGGAGGAACTGGCCAACTATCAATATTTGATTAATGAACATAAAAAGAATACAGAAGAGCAAAAATTACTCAATAATTTCAAATGAAATATTGAAAAGAAAAGACTTGAGTTTGAAAGCAAAAGGATTGATGTCTTTGATTTTATCCTTTCCTGATTCTTGGGAATTGTCTGTTAATGGTTTAGTTGCAATTGTAAAAGAGTCTAAAAATACCATTTACTCAATTCTAAAGGAATTAAACGGGTTTGGATATGTAGAACGTAATAGAGTAACAGATAACACGGGAAAAGTCGTTAAATGGGAGTTGTTAGTTTATGAGAATCCACTTACCAAAAAACCAGAACCCAAAAAACCAGATGTGGAAAACTGCACACAATTAAAGACTAATAATAAATTAAGAACTAATTTAAAAAAGATAGATAAAGAAAAATTTTCAAT
>Ga0181420_1000732_pt1 | contig 12809 bp, 9 predicted proteins | sample 43SPOviralmetaG_FD_130145 | JGI IMG/M metagenome (GOLD analysis project Ga0181420, IMG submission 130145) | Marine viral communities from the oligotrophic San Pedro Time Series (SPOT) site, San Pedro Channel, CA, USA - 43 SPOT_SRF_2013-05-22 | ecosystem: Environmental > Aquatic > Marine > Strait... | reverse complement strand
CCAGCAAGTTTTCCAAATATCCTAACTTCTTTAAATGAAGAACAATCTAAAGCAGAAGAATAGACATCATCTCCTATTGCGGTTGAGGTCGCTAACCATTCTCCAGTTGTTTTTACTACTGATGATTTACTATTAACGCTTAAAGCACCAGCACTATCGCATAATAAAAAAACCCCAGTTGCGTTATTATTTATATCTGTTCTACACCTTAACATAGAAGCAACAGAAGAACCGCTAAACGAAGCGTGGTCTCCATTTGTTATATTAGAAGGTTTCATTATAACATCACTCACTAAAAAAGCAGAAACATTACCGCTATTATCCGTTTTCATTTGTTTATTTGCTCCATCATCACCTATTCCCATACATTTTGCTTGTTGTGTTCCGTTAGTTTGTATCGCTGATGTTGCTAAAGTGCCTAACGTTGTATTTAAAGTATCTTGTTTAGCGTGTGTTGCTAAAAGAGCGACTGCTGGTCCTAACGCTGTTCCACTACCATTACCATTAGACCATTGACTTCTAAATTGATTGTTAATAGTGCCTAACGTTGTATTTATAGTTGTTTGATTACCACTTGTAGATGCTCCAGTTGGTAAGACACTACCAGTTATGACTACGTTATCGGTGTCGCATTTAGTAAATTCTTCAGCAATAATATTTAAAGTGCTTTCTGTTGCTAAAGTGCCTAACGTTGTATTTAAAGTATCTTGTTTTGCGTGGGTTGCTAAAGTGCTAATATTTACCACTCCCCCACCAGTTAAGGTAGTATTTATTGTATCTAGTTTCCCTTCCACCCCATCGGTGTAAGTTTTTAAATCTGCTAATTGACCCTCAACTCCGTCTAAATGACCTATAATAGTTTCCTCGTTTTTGTGAGAATGTAAGTGTGCTTGGATAAAACCAGAAGAAGACATTATTATAATAATGTGATAAAATAAAAATAAATAAAAGACTTATTCTATAGATTGTATGCGTTGATTAGGTTGTATCACTAAAGTATTTTTGTTAAGGAAAAAGGTAAAAACACCAAAAGGTTTAGCGACATTATCTACTGGGTCTTGTAAGGCACTTTCTATTTCTGTAGAGATAGTGCCTCCACTTAAGTCTATACCTTGTCCGCTCACTTCATCAAAAGACACTCCTAAAAAGTAATTGTTTTGCGTTCTGTTAGCAAGATTTTGGGAGGTTAAATGAGTGTGGTTTATGTCTTTATAATTTTCAAAAGCAGACCACGAATTAATTAATACTTGAGGGTTTTTCTCATTCATAACCTCTAACGCTGGGGCAAGGTCTCCTCGCTCTGTAAGTATTTGATATTCATTAGGGAAGCGTTGTCCGTTTCGGTGGAAGGTTAATCTCTTAACACCTACATTCCAACCAGAAAAAGCGTTAGCACCTTGATTATCGTTAGCGACTGCTTGACGACCAAAGTTATTAATGTATTTTACTGGCACGAATTTTTGAACCATAGAAAGACAACCTCTTAATCCTACTTTATTAGTAATTGTAGCGTTAGTGGATTGTGCTACATTATAGAGAGAAGACCAAGTTAAAAATTCTATAGTGCTAGGCGAAACACCAGTAGCAAGTTGGTTAGCAGATTTATAGAGGAGAGGGGCGTTAAGCACTACATCGCTTATTTGATAACTAGTATTTGACCCAGCGTTAAAGAAAACATTAGCGTCTGGTGCTAAAGTAATTTCTAATTCCAATCCGCCTAAAAGTCTTAAGTCTAAATTGTTTGACTGAAACATTCCAGCGTATAACTGAATAGAACAATCATAACCATCGTTATTTGCGATACCAGCACCTCCGTTTTGGATATACTTACGCTGAAGTGTCTTAACATTAGCGATATTTGCTACAGCATCTTCTTCGGTTTGTCCTAATTCTGGTCTAGTTAAAATACCTTGACCTACGCATAATTGCTCGTGATTTCTCTGTGTTGCTAAATCTCTAGTAGATGCTAAGGTTGGGTGAGCGATAGATACTAGTTGATTATAATTGTGTATCTGTTCGCAAATTGAAGTGGCGTATCGTCTTGAACTAATAGTTAATGTTTGAATTATACTTTGAACTCCAATTCTAGGGTCTAAATTATGGGCGTTTCCATTATTAATATTGGTATCTGTAGTATTATCTGCTAAACATTTAATCTTAAATTGTAAGCGTGTTTCTGGTGCTAGTAAAAAAGCATCTTGTTCTGCGATAGAAAATCTTACAATTGGGTTTCCCTTAGAAAAACTGAAAATACCATCACCACTAGCGTTTGATGGAGTAATTTTTGTATAGCGTTTTATCTGCGTAGCAATCCTATCATTAACCGACATTTTATTAATATAATGATAGAAAATAAAAATATAAAATAATCCTTAAAGAAAATAAATTTAATACATTACAGAAACTCCTTGAGGTGTAATATTAAGTCTGCGGATATGAGAGCAATAGTTAAACCATTGTTTAGCACTTACCGCTACATCTGCCCCATTGCGTTTATCTTGAGATAAATAGTCTAAATAAACTCTAGCACCTTTCATTGTTAATGGAATAGAACCACCATAACTACTTAATGCTCTACCAATTACAAAATTAGTTCTATGTTTTCTTAAACTCTTAACATTACAACCAGCAGACCTTAACGCTTTTTCTAATTCCGTTAATTGTTCTTGAGCGACGTTGTGCTGGAAAGTGCTTAAGTTGCCACAATTTACTGGTCTAACTGGTTGCCTATTTTCTCCAATTTGGAATTGATATTCTTGTAAATCGTTATAGTGTCCGTCAAATTTGTAAGGGCGTGTTAAATAGTTATTACCTCCTAATGGTTGCGAACCATCAACACCGATACATATTAAACTTCTTGCTCTACTAGCATAACAAGGTATTTCTAAAGTTGCTGAAGGAATATCGGCATAGGAATTAGATTTATAACAAGTGTAAGTTGGAATATCAATTTGGAAACCCTCCGTTGCTACTTTTCGTGCTTGTTCTGCGACATACTGGTCTGGTGGGACAACGACCTTAAGGAATAACGATGGAACAGATACTTCATAAGTTAAAGTTCCGTTATTATCATAGTTAGTGCCTCCCGCTTGCGTAGTAGCAGTAGGTTTAAGTCTTGCTCTCATATCGTGTGCTTGGTTAGTTGCTACCGCCGTCATAGCACTTGTAATTCTAACAGAATTGTTAGCACCTCCAGCAGTGATATTAGTTATGTCTCCAGTTGCGACATTATCTAAAGCAACGTTAGCACCTCCAGCACCACCTTCACCCTTAAGTTCTAAGCAATTACCAATACAGAAAGGCACATCATTTAAAAATGTTTCACCAGTAGAAGATTTATTTTTCATAAATGTATCTTTACCAACTTCATCTAATAAATCTACGTGTGCTACTGCTCCAACTGGAATGTTAGCAACTCGTCTCCCACTAGTAGGGTGTCCAGCGTTAGGGGTTATATCGTGTGGTTCAAAAGCAGACCTTATGACTTGTAAGCATTTTCTAGGGTCTTCTAAAGTTATTTCTATTTCAACATCACCAGTCATTCCAACTGGGAAAGTTTGAGTAGAACCAAAAACACCAGAAAAGTTTAAGTCTAAAATACACTTAACCTTATCGGCACAAGGACTATCGCCATTTCCTAAATTAATAACACCTACATTATTTAAACCTTGATAACCAGTTGCTTTGCCAGATTTATCTAAGACTTCGCATTTTTCACTTAATCCTAAATCATTTCCGTAATCATATTTTAAAGTCTTAAGTAAAACGTTTGGGTGGTCTATTTCTTCTACGATGTGTCCTCCAATCAAAACACGCCAAGTTCTTATCAAAATATCAGCACCCATACCATTAGCAAATTCCATTTTAGTTAGGGCATTCTTAACTTGTAAATTAAATTGGAGATAGGAGGTATGAAAATCTATATATCCTAAATGACTACCAATTCTAAATCTTATCTTATTATTTGGGTCAAATTGCGTTCCATTTTCACTTTGCTGGACTACAGAGTAATTTTCAACTGGCATTAAAGAACTAGTTTTCAAAGACATTTTATTAATATAGTGTTAGAAAATAAAATTAAATGTTTTGACTTAATAACGTTGATATCGCTTTCTAGAATTGTTTTGGAAAGCATAAGCATATGGATTAATAGATTGAGGTTGTCTATTTAAATACTTATGTGCTACCGCTTGTGCTTGTTTTTGTTCGTCTTCTTTTTGTATTGTTTCTAATTCACCATAAACTTTATTGCGTTCTTCTTCTCTAACTTTTGCCTCAAATTCTTTAACGTTAAATTCTATCTCTTCTTGTTGTTGTTGTTTTTGTTGCTGTTGTTGATAAATATTAGCGACACCATTAATAATTCTATCATAATCTATTTGCTGTTGAGGTGGTGGTTGGTATGGTATATGACCTTGAGGCGGACTTATAGTTTCTACGTGATTTTTAGGTGCTTTTGCTTCTTTTTTTTCTTGCTGAATTTTTTTTCTACCTTCTGCTTTTGCTTTTCTTGTTGCCATAGATTTCTCCCTTCCTCTCTTAAGTGCTTCTAATTGTTTTTCGGTTAATTTTTTCTTAGGTCGTTTCGGTTTTTCTTTAAGTGGTTCTTCTTTCTCTTCTTCTTTAAATGATACTGCTTTATCATCATCTATAACCTTAATATCTAAGTTTGGTCGTTTAAAAGGGTCTTCTTGAAGTTCTTTTTCTTTATCGTCTTCAACCTTAAGTTTTTCTTCAGTTTGGGGCGTAAGTGCGACAGAAGGCATACCTCTTGCTTTATTCATTTATACAAATTACACAGATTATAATTATTTGTGTTAAACTTGTGTAAAATATTATGTCTTGCGACGAAATGAGAAAATGAAATTTGAAAATAAAAAAAATATATGAAAACTGAAAATATGAAATCGTCGCAAGAGTTAAGGACTATCTTTCTTTTGACCTACTGGTAATCCAGTGCTTTTAACAACAAATTTAGGTTTTTTCTTTTTCTTAGCATAAAACTTACCATCTTCCCCTTTAACTACTCTGTAATTTGGGTGTAAAAATTTACCACTTTCATTTTTTTGAAATGTTATGTGTTGTCCTTCTTTAGTTTGCCACTTAAGTTTTTCTCCTTTTTTTGCCTTAATTGCTGTATCTAAATCACTACCCTCTATCAAGGGTGGCACAGCACTACCTCCTCCTAAAGGTTCTGCTTTCTTTTCTTGTGGAGGTTTAACATTTATCGTTTTTGCTATTTTTTCAGCGATAGCACCTCCTCCTCCCATAACGTCCATAAAATTACTTATCACTGGTGCGTCCTTGTTATACTCTCCAAATCTAGGTTTAAGTTTTATTCCATATTTTTCTGCTCGTTTTTTACTTAGACCTTTACTTCCAAATGTATCGTATTTTAAATCCTTACCCTCTAAGACATATTTATCTGGATTTTGTATCATATCTAACGTTAATTCACCTCTTCTCATAGCGTGAGGGTCTATACCCATATGAGAACCTATGTTGTAATCAGTTTTGCTTGTCCTTAAACCTTTAACCCCCCCCATTATACCCTCTTCACTTAATTCTTCTTGAAAGGGCGTTTGTTTTGCTCTCATTTTAAGAACACCCTTAGGTGCTGGGTTTAACTCTAAGTTTTCTATATCCTTTTTATACTTAGGGTCAAACTCTACGTCATATTGCGTTAGACCTTCTGGTTTTTGGTAGGTTTCATTAATTTGGGATAAAAAAGCAGAAGCATCATCTTTTAAGAATTGCTGATAAGGTCCTCCTATTTCTATAGGGTTTCCGTCCATATCTGTAGCGGTTTCTGGCATAACCAAATTATCTACTATATCAACACTACCTTTAGTATCAAATGCTAGTTTATCTTCTTTCGCTCCTTTATAACTACGACCTACCGCTCTCTCAACAACGATATCTGGTTTGCTCTCTAATTCTGCTTGAGTAGCATATTTACCGCCATATTGAAATTGACTTTCTTTAACATCTTTATAACGACCTATCTTTCTTCCAAAATCGCTACGCTTTGCTCTTTCTCTTACCTTACCTTTAGTAGTTAGTAATTCACTAAATAATCCTAATCTAGAATATTTGTCTTTCATACTGGTAGGACCTAACGGCAATTCAAGGTCTTCCACTACATTACCTCTATAATAATCCTTAGAATAATCTTCGTAATCGTCATCTTTGGTATTCCTTAAGTTTTCTGCCATAATTGCTTCACTAACAAAATGGGGGTGTTCTTCATAGTCTATCTCTTCTCCCTTATCCCCTACAGCACGAAAAGCACCAGTTCTTTTTTTTAAATGTTTTCGTCGTCCAAATCCATATGCCCCCCCAGTTTCCTTTTGTGGTTCTGCTGTTCGGTCTATATCATAATACCCACTATATCCTACGTTAGGGTGTCCAGTTCCTACTTGTTTTCTTAATCCTAATTCTTCAGCACTCATAGTATCTACCTCCATACTTCGTATGTTTTCGTATTCTTCTGGGTCTTTTTCCTCAAAGGTTTTTAAAAAATCACTTACTTCTTTACTAAAAATTAAATCTGGTTTATCCTCTATCTCTTCTAAAAAGTTGTCTAAGGTTTGATTATTAATAACGCTATCCCCTAAAGCACCAAAATCATAATTGTCCTTAAGTTGTTTTAACATATTTCTCCTATAAATATATTCTTCACTTGCCGTGTATTTGCTTTGAAATCCTAACTCTTCTTTAACTTTAACTAGTTTAGACCTTGTTTTCCTTGCTTTTCTGGGTGTCCCATCACTATTAAATTTATTTTTACTTAAACCCTTTGCTGGGTGTGGGTCTCCTTTTCTATGTTTAACTCCTCCAATCTTAACTGCTCTTGCTAAAACATCTGGATAAACTCCGCTAGGCATTTATATAATTATAAGATATATATTTCACGACTGCCTAACGAATTATAAAGGAGTTGTGAATGGGTTATTAGAATTCATTTTTCTATTCCAAGCATCTTCCTCTCCATCCATAACTGGTAAGGGTTGGTTTTCTAAAATTGGTTGTAATTGTCCTTTGGTAATATCTAATTTATCGTAAGAGTGTTTAGGAGCATTTCGTCTCTTACCAATAACTCCGCCAGTATCTCCTTCACCAACACTATCAACATTAGTAATGCTTAACATTAAATCTGCTCTAGTAATGTCTGTCGCTAAAGTTCCGTCTGGATTAGTAAGGGAAATATTAAGTTCGTTAATGACTAACTCTACAGCATTTTTAAGAGGTATTGAGTAAGGGAAATAGTCATAATAGAAAGGTCCTTCTAGTCCAGAATGACTAACTCCAGTATCATCGTGGAAGCGTGGCACTTTACCAACTAGTTTAGTAAGACCTTGTTGATTACCAACTGGTTTAGTTGTTAAGACGGCATCTGCTTGGACTTTCATTCCTACATAAGATTTAATAGGTAAGTTATTTATATTAACCATAATAGTTGGTTCTAATTTAGCATTTATATCTGGTTGAGGTGCGTTATCAGCAATTGTGGGTGTAGCATCTACATAATAATCTTCATCGGTAAATCCTATCATATTGCCGAAATTTGCTTGGAATTGTGGGTGAAGTTCGGCATAATTAAATCCCACGTTAGCGTCTGGTGCTTCTACTCTTAATTCTAATCCATTTACTTCTGGTTGTTCTGCTCCATCAACGCCTACCCAATTTCTTATACCATATACCCACCGATAACCATTAACATCTGCCGTAGAATTATTTTCGTTAAATTTATCAGTATTTAGAGTTAATGCTGATATTTGAATTGTTCCAGTTCCAGTATTAACTCTTGTTCCATCTGCTAAAATTTCGCTTAAGTTATAGGTTTCACCATTAGTATAACCATTACCACCATTTAACATTGCTCCTACTGCTTGTAGTTTTCCGTCAGCGGTAGTCGTAGCATTAAAGGTAGCACCATCTCCATTACCGCCTCTAGTTTCTAGAGTAATTGTAGCACCAGCAGTATAATCATCAACAGCACCACCGCCTAATCCAATTGCGTAAGTATGAATTCCAGTAAAATCGCTATGAGGATTAGTATAATTATAAACTAACACTTCATCGTCTCGGTCTGCCTTATCGCTTGGACTTACACTAATAACAAAACTATTATCAATACCATTTGCTTTAATATAAAATCTTGGGTCGGTAGCACCTACCCAGTCTGCTTGTTTAAAATTCCCAGAAGCAGTAATATCTAAGACGTTAGGTCTTATATTTTGGGTTTGTGAAAAAGTAGCAACTTTATTAAGGTTTTCTCTTACTTCTATTATGTTATTAACACTATCAAAAAGAACAGACATCGTTGCTGGATTAAGGTTAGGTGCTAAAGCAATTGTTCCATTTGCTAAAGCAGTAGAACCATATAGGGGGTCGCTACTACCTATCGTCGCACCACCACCGACATTTGCTAACCTTGTCGTTTCATCAACAGCACCTACTACGAATTTTGCTCCGCTACTCGCTGGTAGTTTAAATGAAAATTCACTATTAAAATTGGAAGGGATATTTTGCGAACAAACACCTTTATCAACCATAGTCTCTGCTCCAGCACTAAATAAATTTCTACTAACCTTAAGTCCTTTCTTATCTGTTTCGGTAGAGACTACGTGGTCTTTAATAATAGTTGTATCTAAAACAACTGGTCTTAATTTATTAGAGTTAGCGACTGAATAAGAAAAACTATTAATCATTAAATCACTATTCGCTCCATTAGTATCACTAAACACGACTGGTAAATAATCATTATTTTCCCAACTATTTTTAGTGATAGATTGTATCGCTCCAGTCATATTTAATAAGGAATAATTAGCATCACCTACTCTCTTATACCAATAGGTAGGGTGTCCTACTCCATCACTACTTAATTCTATCTTAAACATATCTCCAGTGTTGGGCGTATATGCTCTCGTTGCCACTCCAGCAGTAGCGAAAACATTAACACCATTTTCATAAATTTTAAAGTAATTATCACCACCAATATTTCTGGTAAATACTACCGCCATATCCGCCCAAGTCATATCTGTTTCTATTGTTTTAACACCAGTAGTAGGTTGCCCTGCGACTAAAGTGTTAGACCATAACGCCATACCAAAAGAGGCGGTATTTTGTGCTAAAACTGGTGCTGGGGGGCATAACCCAGTAAAATTAACTTTCATCTCAAAAAATGCTCCGCCGTGTTTCAAGGAAGGGATATTTTCGGTAGCAATAACAGCGTTATTAGCATCGGCATATCTCGCCGTTCCCTTACCAGCACCATCAAAATTTAATTGGGGATTATTAACTGCTATGTTATTTTTAACCTCTACGTCTGGTGCTTGTGTTCCAGCACCTACGTCCCAATCTTTTATTCCAGCAGTATGTAATTTTGTTTCTCTAACTAAATGCTGGAAACTAAAGCGTTGGTCTTTGCTATTGTATTTAACATTAAAGGCGTGTCCTCCATTAGCATAGTGTCTATTTAATGTAGTCTGTATTTCTTGTGCCAATTCATTAGCATTGTAAGTGCCTTGAGGAATAACTATTGTTTCAGTATCGTTAAGAACATCACCTATTTTAACTTGGAATTGGTCGCCTCCATTCATAACAACATATTCACTTTTTCGGTTGTAATTTAGATTAACAAGAGACACCCTAGAGTTAGGGTCTATAATAAGACTTTCGGCAAAGTCATTTGAGAATTGATATCCATTATCCGTTTCTACTGATTGAACTGAAATAAGAACCATTTTTATTACAATAATGTTAGAAAATAAAAATAAAGAAAAATCCTTAAACTAATAATGAGACATAGCAGACATCGGTGATTGTTTTGCTGTATCTAAACTAACATTTGTCGCTTGTTGAGTTGTTTGTGCTACTGGTTTTGCTACTTCTGCTTCTGCTGTTTTAGAAGCATCCATCGCTGTTGCTTTTTCTCTCTTTGCTTCAACACCGCCAAAAATACTTAATCCAACTCCTAAAATATCACCGATAGGACCTAAGGCATCAAGAACTCCAGCAGTCGCTTCCATTGCTCCACTAGCAACTCTAGCACCAGTCCCTATCGCTCTTTCTACATCTTCACTAGCACCTCCTACTGAAGACATAACTGAAGCGTGTAAATTAGATGCGGTGCTTCTTACCCCTCCTTTAACATCACTAAGAACTCCATTTGCTTTAGTAGATAAGGCACTAGTTAGACTATCCATTTGATTATTTGCTGAACCATCTATCATAGAACTTACATTCATTTTTGATGGAGGTTTAGCACCACCTCCGCCTCCACTACCTAAAATACGATTTAATCTATCGTTCATATTTCCTATCTCAGCAGTGTCTTTACTGCTTCTAAGACTACCGCTACTAGTATTAACTGGTTCTGTAGATGGTTCGGCACTAACGTTTCTTATTCTGTTAATGCCTTGTCTAACTTCTCCTACCGCTTGTTGTGCCTTGCTAACCTTATCTTTTACTTTAGTTATGCTATCACCTAACTTAAACACGGCGGCGGTAGCACCTATCCCTCCTTCTTTTTCGCCAACCTTATCCATATCTGGTTCTTGACTTCTTAACATAGATAGTCTATCTTTTTTTGCTTTTTCTAAATACGCTTGGGCGTTGCTTGGTTGCCGAATATTTCCAACAGACATATTAAAACTACTTGCTGACGCTAACATCTTTTATATCATTAGGAGAGATATTATTTTCCAATTCATTACCCCCAACGAAATCGGTATTATATCGTCCGTCTGGTGTAAATTTAGACCATATGTGTTCTGTAAAACATTTAAATACATTATATTCGCTATCTACATACATAAATTTATGTGGTTCTTCTACACAAGTATTATAGAGTGCTAAACAATTTTCCTTAGAACCTAAAGACCCTAACTCTTCCATCATTTTCTCAATCTCTTTTAGATTACCACTTCTAAAAAACGCCCAATTCGTAGTGTTATTTCGGCAAACTGGCGGTAATTCCCTTAGATTTTGCGTAGATATTATCATACTAATAGACCAGTGCCTCGCCTTACTGGTTAGATTATAGACTAATGAATTATATTTACTGATAGACCCTATCACATCATCAAGTATTATTAATTTCATACCTCTTTCGTGTTTCTCTTTGTCTTTAACACTATCTATTAATTCTTGTATTATGTCTTCGCTGTATGCTTCATAGACATTTTCTTTCCCCGCCTCCTTTATTAAGTATCTACTAGAACTATCACTATGAATTGTAGGAGAGATAATGAGTATCTGCTCGAATTGCCCCCTCATCATCTCATCTCTTAAAACTAAATTGTTAATGACTACGGATTTACCACTACTTCTAGGACCGACAAGGGTTAAAACAAAACACTCACCGCTAGACCCTGGTAAGGGTTTAGGCACTTCCCTATCCCACGTAGGTTTATCGTCATCTTTCTTAATAGTATAGACTTCTAAATCAACACCCTTAGTAAAAAATTCACCTTCTCCCTTATCGTTAGAAGGTTCTTTCTCGTCATTTTTTTTATCCATTAATATATAATGAAGAAAAGAAAAGAAAAGACACAAACAGACCCACATTCCAAAGACAAATACAAGTCATCAGCAATACCGAAAAAATATGTTAAAGATAAGAACAATGGTAGCATTTTCCCACATAGCGACCAACACTTAAAAAGAGCGATAGGATTTCATAATCCAAAACAACAACAAGTCAATTACGACCCCATATTTCAACACAAAGACTATCGTAAAAATACTAAGGGTTATGATAAACTAACTGGAGAGATAGAGAAAAGAGGAAGACCAGCAGATAACCAAGAAGAAATTTTCTTAAAGAAACCAGAACCAGATAAGACCTTTCAGCAAATAAAAAAGCAAAAGGATAAGAATGACGCTAAGAAGCGTGAAGCATTAAATAAAAAATTATACAAAGAAAGAATAAAAAACAGATGGGATAGAGGTTGGTAGATAGGCATTAACGTTTGCGACGATTTCACATTTTATATTCTCACAGAATTTTTTTATTTTCAAAATCCTCAAACTCATTTCGTCGCAAGACTTAAACTCTAACTCTATTTATCTTAAAAGCATCGCCAAACATACGGCGTGGTCTATCTGGGTAATAAATCCAGTTATTCACCATCGCTCTACTAACAACTGGAAACCCATTAAAAAAATTTACATTAATAGTAGCACTTAAGTCTTCCAACGTGTTAATATCTAAGAATTTTTTACACTCATTAGTTAGAGGCATTATCGCCTCAAGTCTATAAGCAAATTCGTTGTTGCGTTTTCTGGAAACCATTTATATATATATGATACAATAACTTTAAGTTATTTTTTTAGAAGGCATTATGGTCTTAATCTAAGAAACTATGTTCGTTATAATCAAAGTAAGACCCAATATCTATTTCACTCTCGTTATTTTCTTGTTCTGTAGCAATAATGGTTTCTTCTGGAGATAAGGTGTTATGAGTAATAAGTGTTTTTAGTGTCTCAATAAATTCCTTATCAAAGATAATAGCATTACCTCTACGACTTCTAAATTTCTTAATAACATTATTACCTTCTGCTTTGCCCCCAACACGTTTTCCCTTGTGTTCGTCCTCAACCGCAATAATTTTAAATTCATATCTAGTAGTAAGTCTTTTAGTAAAATCGGTAGTAGTGTTAATGATACAATTATCAATATGATTATAACGTTTCCAACTCTCATATTGTTCGTATAATCCAGAAATAGATAAGTGTTTTCCATATTGACTAGAGTAAGGGTCTTCCTCTTCTGGATTTTCCATTCTTTCCATTAAGTCTTT
>Ga0181420_1000730_pt1 | contig 12817 bp, 25 predicted proteins | sample 43SPOviralmetaG_FD_130145 | JGI IMG/M metagenome (GOLD analysis project Ga0181420, IMG submission 130145) | Marine viral communities from the oligotrophic San Pedro Time Series (SPOT) site, San Pedro Channel, CA, USA - 43 SPOT_SRF_2013-05-22 | ecosystem: Environmental > Aquatic > Marine > Strait... | reverse complement strand
TTTTAATGCTTGGTATCCTATAGCAGTTGTTGTTCCGTTTGCATCTTCTGTTTTAAGAGCTTCAAATCCTATCGCAACTACACCATCACCCGTAGTCAAAGCAGTGCCAGCCTCATCGCCCACGACCACGTTGTAGTTACCGCCAGATTCTATCGCGTCACCTGCGTTGACGCCAAGTCGTAGGTTGGATGTACCTGCTGTACTTGTAGATAAACTTGGAACAGAAAGATCAGTAAACGCATCAACCATAGCCGCGCCAGAGCCTGCTCCGTTTGAGTAAATAGCCTTAGTTTGTCCCGCTGGGATTGTAATGTTGGCCCCAGACCCTTGAGATATGATGATATTCTGGGAACCAGAAGTTCCGTTCTCAATAAACCACAGCTTGCTGACCGTGTTTGGCCCTATTGTAATTGTACAAGCAGAGTCCAAAGTTCCTGTGTATTTCAAGAACATTGAGCGTCCGGGGTCCGTTGCCCCATCCGCAATTGTAGTTGTGTGCGTGTCAGCGTTTGTTGTTATGGCTTCTGTGCCAAAAGAAAACGCCTCCGCAATAAGTTCTAAGTTTGTGTTTGTTGTATCGCCCCAAGTACCAGACTGTTCGCCTGTAGCAATTTCTTCTAGTCTTAGGTCATTTACATATGTACTAGCCATTTTTTAAATCCTTACGCTGCAATTTTTGTCCATCCGGGAGATTGAGACGGCGTTGTGGTACTATACCCCGGAACTTGAGACGGCGTTACGGTACTATACCCCGGATTTTGATCTGGGACAATACTTCCCCAAACAAGAACCTGACCAACACCACCTGTGGCTGCCACGCCTGTTACAGACACGTCGTTACTTACAGAGATGGTAACTGACCCTACGGAGCCCGTGCCCGTTACACCCGTAGCGTTAATATTTGCGTCTGCCGTTGCAATGACAGAACCTACAGAGCCCGTTGCTGCTACGCCAGTGACGGTTATATTGGAGTCCGCTGTGACGACAACAGAACCTACAGAACCTGTTCCCACTACACCCGTAGCGTTAATATTTGCATCTGCTGTTACAGTGACCGAGCCTACAGAGCCCGTGCCCGCTATTCCAGTGGCGTTAATATTTGCATCTGCCGTTACAGTGGCAGAACCCACAGAACCTGTTGCTGCTATTCCAGTGGCGTTAATATTTGCATCTGCCGTTACAGCGACAGAACCTACAGAACCTGTTCCCGCTAGTCCAGTAGCAGGGACATTAGCTGTTGCAACAACCGTTACAGAACCTGTTTGCCCCGTCGCGCCTGTGTTTGTAATAGAGTCTTGGCCCCAAGAGAGTTGACCCCACGTTCCTCGACCCCAACCAGAGAGAGGAACGATAATATTAGTCATTAGGCTATCCGAATAATCGCGTTACTTGCGTCTGCTGTAGGAAAAACAACGGTAAATGTTCCATTACTTGCTGTTTTATCTGCACCAAAATCTAAAACAACTACAGAAGGGTCTCCTGACGCACTGTCATTAAATACCAAAGCTCCGCGAGCCGTAAAACTGGCAGAAGACCAAGAGGAATCTGCAAAATCTGTAAGGGCCGTAGTTCCAGAAGTTGTAGGATCAACTCGCGTCAAAGTATTACCCTTGGCGGAGTATGCACTACCAGCAGTGTTACTAATCTCATTACTTGTAGTGTAAGCAGTGGTAGCTGCGGTAAAAGACGCACTATTCGTGTACAAAGCAAGCTGAAAAGTGCTTCCTCCGCTGTTTAAAAAATTGTGCTTGGCCTCAAGAAGCTCTTTCTTAAAGCTCGTACACATGAAGTTACCTGAAAAGGCCATGTCACAATCTCCTTATGAGTGATGCAAGCTCTGGGTGTCCTGCGTCGGTTAATGCATTATATACAGTAGTTCTGTCATTTTTAACAGCTTCCGTCAAATAAAACTCTATTAACTTAACTATTTGAGCTTTAAAAGCACGGGCCTGCTCTTGTATTGCAGGATGCGCGTTGTTTGAAACAGAAATTATTTTATCCGCGCAACGTTCAGCAATTTCTTCTGGGGTAAAACCACGCCCCTCGGAAGTATGTACTTTTACAGAAAAACTTTCTGAAAGACTCATATCTAAGGCTGGAAGACTCATTGTTTAGGTCTCCTTACTACTCCAGTGCGGTACTCGTCCGTCACCTCTTTTGATTCTCCAAGACCTTTTAAGCCCATAATTGACTCCATAAACCTCTTTTCGTACAAAGCCATCATGTCTGCATCACCCTTCATATAGGTATAACCTTCGACCAAACTGCCATACAACATAGCAATAGAGGCGTTTTCACTTAGCCATGTTGTGCCGCTACTTGCCAAACTGGTTAAACTTGCTGGTCTGTAATAATAATGAAGTTCAACATTATAACTTGAATTTGGTGTAGGTCCTATAATAAAATTATCTATGTCAAAAACACCATAGAAACGCGGGCTTCCCGTAGTTGCAGGGTTTGGGTTAAAAGATTGAATAAAATCATTTTCTTTAAAATCTAAAAACACATAATTACTGCTTGAATCTACGAAAGCTAAAGAAAAAGGTGCTAAAAAATCAGTTGGACAAGCTAAAAACTTATTTGAACTAGACATTACTCCCGAAACATTTTTTCTAAAAAGACTTAATTGAACACTTTTTAAAATGCGTTCTTCCGCCTGTTTTATAAATACAGGTAAGTTATTTACAAAAGAAGTTTCCGTATTGTCCGCGTAATCCTGTATTGCTTGTTTTAATTCTGAATATGTAAAGCTCATGTTATGGTCACCGTCACTTCTCCTAAACCAGTGGTTCCTCTGGGAACAGGTGTTAGGCTAGGAGCTTCTACTAAAGGAAGCCCAATATAAACGTCAAAAGGTTCAACTCTGTCAGGTCTTGCGTCTTGAAGAGATTCCGGGTCATTAACTTTTCTAAAAGGACCTAGTTGTGGTTGTTTAGGCTCAAACTCATCTGGACCAACAAGAAGACCGTTCCATTCTTTCCGCATATCCTTATACCGATACCGAAAACCAGATCGGTCAGAGATAGCGTAAGAATTTTTTCCAGATGCAAACTTTGCCATTAGTTTGTCCTATAATATTGATAGTTTGGAACAACATTGAAAGAGGACCTATCACGATCTTCTGTAGCAGCACGATCAAATTCTTCTTCGTACATTGCTTTGAGCATTTGAACGCGGTTTGGGGCTCTTTTTAAAGCAATATAGTAAGCTAAACCCGCAGCTAAACAGGGATAAAACCTAAAAGGAAGGTCCATAGTATTAGTGTATATGTCAGCGTCGTCCATTCGTGTCAAAGCATTGTAGTATATTACATCTGTAGAATTATCTGGAACGGGCCAAACGTTTAAAACGGGGGTAAGTTGCCTGTCTAAGAAAAACTGGTTAACCCTTCCCTGCGTTGTTTTATTAGGTATCGTTAAATAACCATCTCTACTTAACCGGGTTAGCGAGTAATCAGTTCCGTCCCGTTGAACAACAACAGACAAAATATCTATAACGTCCGCCCCTAAGTCATAGCTGCCGTCTGCCTGAACTGTTGTAAGAGTTCGTTGTTTTATAGTCCATTGGTTTAGGCCGCGATTAGCCCACTCTGCTAACAAAAGATTAAGAGAACGTTTTGCTGATTTTAAGTCATAACCAGTACGGACTTCTAAGCCGCAACGTTCAAAAGCTTCTTCAACGTATTCAGCTACATCTAGTTCAAAATCTTTGCTACTTGAAACAGCCATTTTATTCCTCGTTGTAAAGGTTATCAAAAACCTTGTTAACATCTAGTGTGTAGTCTAACTCAGATTTTGAATAATGTATATGCTGAGAAGGTTTGAAATCTGGAGCGCCTTCTCCTGTTTGAAACCATGCAGGATGTGTTACGCGCACACGGTTATTAGGTAACGCAACAATATTGCCTGTCCATTCTCCTGCATCTAACAGTTGAAGAACGTGATTTTGTTTGTGTTGTGCCGGATCATCAGCAATTTCACTCTCAGTGTAATCTACAGTAAATAAATACTTTGCCGGGTGCATTTTACCATCTATTTTAGCCATCCAAGGACATGGAGTGGTCCTATCCATAACATAAACAGAGTTATAATGAGAAGCACAATCCCAAGGTTGTGCATCATATGTTTCCATTGGTTCTGGCCATTCTTCTAAAGGAATGTCTGCAACAAGTGCAGTTATTGGCATACGAGCCCACATAGCTCCACCGTGTACGGTGTCCTCTTTCTCTCCTTCTGCCTCACTTCCAGTAAAAATTACTTGAAAACTTAAAGATCGGTTTGGTATTGTTGTTACACCAATAACCATAGCATGAAGAAATTCGCCGTGATACGCCTCATGGTTATGAGTATATTCACGACGAACCCATGCTTTGAAGTAAGGAATATTGCTATGCAAATAAGCCATGTTTTATTTTTTAACTATCTTATATCCAGCGGGAAGTGAGGCTCTTGCCGCAGCAAGAGTCTTTTTAGGGGCACCACCTGCTCGCCCACCTTTGGACATACGCATGACTTTTTTACCACCAGCGGCTCCGCCTTTAGACATTTTCTTAACCTTGCCACCGCTGCGGTAACCTTTGCTTTTCATCTTCTTTTTCACGATACTGATCCTTTCGTTTTTTTACGTTTACTACTTAAAACTACACCACAACCCCTAGCTACCACAGTTCCGGGTGGGGTCTTGCCCCGAAAAGGTCTTTTTGCCTTGGTTATAGAGGGTTCACCGCCTCTAGCCATATTTGTAACAGTTGCTGCCTTAGTGTTCTTTACTACTTGTTGACCTTTTGAGCCTGCACGTTTCTTTTTTGCAGCCGTAGCTTTGCGTTGAGCCTTAGTAAGAGAGCGAGCTTTACTTTCTGGCAAGCATCTATCAGGGTTCTTTTTGTCTTTAGACGTGCCACAAGGGCCTTTTATAGAGCCGTCGGCTCCAATTCTAACCCAGTTTTGATCCCGCCATTTCTTTAGCTCACCCATTTAGCTCTTCTTTCTTTTACTTTTCTTAGCATAATTAGGGTCTTTACAGTATTTAGAAGCCGCCATGTTTGCATATGCTGAAGGATATGTGTCAAAAGTGCGTTTAGCCCAAGCTTTTCCAGAAGGACATATTTTGCTGCCCTTGCTTTTTGGAGATGCTTTTTTGGATTTGCGAGAATAAGACATTATACTATCCTAATAACTTTCCAACAAAAGGTGCTATTAAAATTAAAACAGCGAGTCCCCAAAGTTTTAAATCAAAAGCTTTCAAAGAGTTTTTATGATCAGAAAGTTTTTCTTCAATCTGTTGATAACGTAAGTTACACTCAGCCTCGTGTTTTTCTAATTTAGCCAGAAGTTCTAGTATTTTCATATCTTCTTTACCATGCTTTACAGGACCAGTATCTGGCGCTAAATTTGTCTTTTGCCGTGTCACAGTTGTGACGAGCCCGGAAACTTTTTCGTCTGGCGGGCTGGTCTTTTTTGATGGACATTTTGGAGTCCCCGAACCGGACAAGTTTAACTTGACTACCTTTTTTTGCAAGGACCGCGCTTTTTTTCGCCTTGCCGGGCGTCCTTTTTGGCTTGTTGTATCCGCCAAAAGTTTCTCCTCTGTACACTAACCGCCCAGAGGGCGTCCTTTTTACGTCTTTCGTAGTGGCCATTGACTAGCTTTTTTCTTAAACTCAGTCATACTTTTTACGCATATACAAAATAATTGTATAAGTGTCTGCGCTTGTATGACCTACGGTTGTAAATTGAATATCTCCAGTTTTGCCACTTCCTGCGTTGTTGGTTAAACCACCAAAAATAGTGTAGTCATGGGAACCACTTTGGTTTTCGCCAAGCTCAATGCAAAATGCGTCTGTAGTTGCATCCCACAAGATTTGAACCTTCATGCCAATACATTGCCACCAGATACGCTCAATCACAACACCAGTACAAGCGTCACCGTCCACACTGGATTCCAAGGCAGAAACATCAACCTTTGTGACGGCAGACTCTCCAGTCCCGTCGGAAACGTTAGTGAACTTCATAACGACCTGTTTACCGCCGTCGATCAGCGTTTGTGAGGTTACAGCATCCGCCATATTAATCTCCTATAAATTATGGGTGGGGCGTTAACCCCACCAGATTAATTACGCAATTTGAACGTACTCAATGATGAATGTGAACGATCCTGCTGTTGTCGCATCAACTGTGTTAGTGATGTTGCAGTAAATAGTTCTTTCGGTGTCTGTATACTGAACAGAGGCTGGCGCTGTTGTGCCATCCTGTGTCTGAAGAACTAATGCAGTTACCGTTACGTTATGCTCAACAACAGTTGTACCGCCGTCTAAAATCTCATCAGTCTGAGCCGCAACAATCTGCGCACCAGAGGAAGACGTGCCAACTTCGTAACCAATATCACCTGTTCCAATAACAGGAGATGTGTCACAAAATATTTTAATGTCAGTGATGATTGTGTTTGCTGGCTGTGTAAACTCACCAATTGCAGGGCTATCACCCGCTGTTGTGTTTACCGTAACGCCAGTAGCAAAGCCAACATGCTTCACATATTTATTTGTTACAATGCCTGTTGAGGCTGTATTAGCTACCGTTGTAAAAGCACCAGTTGTTGCATTTTTAGAAACAACTTGGAAGCCGTTTTCTGAACGGACGGGACCGTTAAAAGTTGTATTAGCCATGATATACTCCTGTCTTGGCAAATGTCAGCCACATGATGCGACTGTCAGGGATAGTTGTATTATACATAATACAGAACAAAAAGAAAGGGGCAACCGAAGCCGCCCCTTGCTGTAAATATTAAGTGCAGTTTAAGCTGCGCCGGGAGTTCCAAAGACAGAACGCCAGTCTGATACGCCAAAGGAATAACGCTCACGTGCCTTGAACCGCATGTTACCTGTGTCAAAATCGCCTTCCATAGCGGTCTTGATTGGTGAACGGTTAAAGAACTTGAAGCCGTTAGGGGCGTCAGTCTTAACAAAGAACGCGTCTGTGTCAGTCAAGAAGTGGTTTACCACTGCCCCATCTGGCAACATGCCCATGTTCTTCATTGCGTTGTTGTCGTTATCCGCAGTTCCGGATCGCAAATTGGAGTTCATAACCCGCTCTGCAATAAATTGCAGTTCTTTTGGAATTACCAACTTCATACCACGTACCGCAATCTTTAGACCACGCTCGTCAGTTAGACCAGCAACGTCAATCAACATTTGCTCTAGCGAAGTCTCATTAAGATCAGCCGCTGTAGCAAGAAGATTTGTCTGATTGCCAGATAAACTTGGATGCGCGGCAGAACAAAGTGCTGCACCGTCACCGATTGCATTAACACCTGTGCTAAACGCGTTGTTCAAGATAGCTGCTGCTTTGATCTGCTTTGTCTGCGCCATAGAGCGAGCCAAGGCTTTGGTGTAACGAGACGCCAAACGATCATACAGATTATCTTCAATAGCTTCTTCTGTGATAGAAAACGCTAGTGCGATAGTTTCGTGAGTATAACGTGCTGTGTAAGTTTCTTGTGCATCATCAAAAGTGATGGCTCCGCCTTCACTCTTAATTGGTGCGCTTGCAAAACCTCCGAGCATAACCTCTTCTTCAAAAGCTCTGTCTGAACTTTCTTCATCAAAGATTTCACCATGCTCGTTTTCGTAACGATCATACTCAAGCCCAAACAATGCGTTAAGGCCCGGTTCTAGCTCTTTAGCTAGTTGTGCGCGAGAAATAGCCATAGTTTAAAGCTCCTTATACGCCAGTTGTAGAAACAGTGCCAGCCGCAATAGAACCCGTAGGAGCATTGAAGTGGTTGTTTATACGAACGATTAATGGGATACCAGCGGCAGTGAAGTCGGAATTAGCGGGATCGTCTTGTACGCCCATAATTCTTAACGCCAAAGTGTTGGTAGTTGCGATAGTGTTTAAATCTGCTGTTGCAGAAGATAAACCAGTGGAAGTAGAACCACTGTTGCCTGTTGCAAACGCAATGTTCGCAAACACAGCCGCACGAACTTCCGCTTCAGTATTCGCAGCAGCGACTACATTAGAAGTAGCTATCTGGAATAGTTGATTTGGGTCGTCGTACACAAAGGCTTTAACAGGGTGATCACTATCTGCGCCGGAGCCCGGCCAGTAGTTTGAAAACACTGTCTCACCTGTTGTTGATGAAACGTATTCGCATCCGCCAAATACACCCACGATAGAAACGTTACCACCAGCCGCAGCTTGTAGATCGTCAATAACGCCCGCAGCCAACGGAATAACCGCCATGCCGTGGAAAATAGGGTTTGAGTTGTCAGAAGCAATACGATACTCGGTCATTCCGCCAGACGAAACACTACTGCCTTGTCTGGAGATTGGTCGAAGGCCATAAGATGTATCTGTATTAGCCATTTATCTTTCTCCTTAGTGGGAAGGTAGTCCTAACTATTTTTTTGGACCACCAAAAGTTACACGGGATTGACGGTCAGGGTTACTGATCGTCATGGTTGAGTGCGCGTTCTCCCGCATCATATCCTGATCTACGGCCTGCATCTGATCGGTATTACGTTTATTAAAGTATTCCGTTCTTTCAGCAATTGTTTCAACAGGGATGCGAGCGAGCATTAATCCACCCACTCCAAACACACCTTCATATTTACCTGATTCAACTACCGGGGACTCAAAGTCAGGGTATTCGTCTTGACGAACAAGTTCCCAACCTTCGCGCATTTTTGCGCTGATGTTTTTACGATCATCAAATCCACGCGTTTCGGCGCGTATCCAACGATGCTTAAAACCATCCGGTGCAGGTGGTGCGTCCAACATGGACGGGGGAGCCCAAGGCTTACGAGAAGCTTGTTTTTCCCTAGTTTCATTAGCGCGAGAAGTCCGGTCGATTCCAGAACTACCAGTTTGGTTGTTTGATTTTGTCATCTTATTACTCCTTCACGTATTTCGCATATTCTTCAAGCGGCACACCCAATTTCTTCGCGATTGCGACTTGGCTAGGGGTGAGTCTAACCTTTTTCCCACTATTGCGCCCAGATGGAGTTCTTGAAGCACCAACAACCGTCTGAGCGGGCCTTTTGTTGGAACTGTTTGCGCCGATATTAAACTTTTCAGAAATCCGACGGTCTAGTTCATTATAGTAGTCTTCGCCCTGCGGGTCAAACCCTTCGTCTTCGACGAGCTTTTTATGTATTCCAAAAGCCGCATAAGTCATGGCCTCGTCTTGACCAAACCAACTGTTTCGAGCCGCCCAGTTCTCTGCCTTTGGGTCAGGACGACGAGGTTGTTGAGCAGGCATTGGTTGTTGAGACTGGTGTTGAGCAGCCGCAGCTTGTTGTTGCTGATAACGCTCCTGTTGCGCTTTTGCTTGGTTTGCACGGTCTTGTTGAATAGCCAAGGCCGTAAGGTTGCGTTGAGCCTCAACCGTTGCAGTGCTATCACCCATCTCAATTGCGCGGGTTAAAGACGCTTCAGCTTGAGAAACCTGCGTGTTAACACGATTGGTGTACTCATTAACATAGTTAGTGTCCAAACTCTGCATACGAGTTTTAAGCGTTTCAGATTCATTCTGAACTTGTTTGGCGTAATTAAGGGCTTCTTGTTCACGCCTTTCCGCTTCACGCATTTTCTTTGTAAGACGATCAATTCTTTTTTGCGTACTTGTTTCCGCTTTAGCAAATTGATCCTCTTCAGGTGCTTCGGTTTCGGATGCCTCACTTACAGGAACATCTACTTCTGTTTCCTCGGCACTGTCTAATTCTAATTCGATTTGATTCTCTTCTTCAGCCATTTTTACCTCCTAGAAATGAAGAACGTCTTCAGGTGATGATATTTTTGCAAGGACTTCATCATCATTAAGAATCCTCACTTCACCACCTTCAATTCTAAAACGGGAACCAGCATACCGAGCAAACATCACCCAGCTACCCTTCTCGCACCAAGGACCGTCCGGAAATTTATCGGTGTCCTTATAAGCCAGTTCTCCTACTTTGAGAACGTAACCCACTTGCGTTGAAACTGCATTGTCTTCGATAATTTTATCAGGAAGATAAATACCGCTTTCCGTTTTTCCTTTGCCACGATAGGGCAAAATAAGAAGCCGCCACCCAGTGGGAGAAGGCATTCTATCTAGGAGGGATTGCCCGATTGCATCGGGGTCTAACACTCTATCAGACTTTTCTTTGTAAGCCTGTGATATGTCTTCAACAGCATCTTTTACTGCTGATAAGTCTATTTTCTGCGTCTCAGTCATTTGAACGCTCCTGTTTGTCTAGCAGGCCCTTGAGTTCCTGTTCCACGTGATTTAGACATTCTAAGTTGCCCATAAGCTCACGATATTGCTCCATTGACTTAACATTTCCGTAGATCATTAAATCTGTTACACCCTGACGCCTTTCTCTCAAGATTCGAAAGACTGCTTCGGCGGTGTGTATTTCGTCCATTCATACCTCGCATATCATCTAACAATTTATGATAATGTCCTAGCACAGTTTATATAGGATATGCTAGGACAAAGTATAAAGATATGCGAGTTAACTTAAAACCCTTAAACCATTAGCTCAAAATGAGGCCCATCAATAAAAGGACGCCTGCCTTCGCTACGACGCAAATCTATGTACGCGTTCATAGCTTCTTCCATTGTACCTTCCCATTCACGAATGTCTGGGATATGCCATGCAGCGCCCCAACGAACACCAACTCCAGCAGCTTCAGCACCTTCTTTCATAGCGTCAGCAAGGTCATCGTACAAGTTCAATTCCCACGACCCTCTTGATCCAATATAGGCCATGAGGTCCACGGCGTGACCGCCAAGATGTTTTGATTTCATAGTTTTACTTGCGCCTTTGGCAACGAGTTCTCGCTGTTCTTCCATAGTTCGTAACCCGCAGATCACGCCAAAATCAATCTTTGTGACGGCGATAGCATAGTCAACGACTGCGATTAACCCGACATCTACTCCCTCTAATCTGTCTCGACTTCGTTTAGATAGTTTAAATGTCATTTTGTTTTCCCCTTGTAGTACAAAACTCCAAACAGCTTGTATTTAATTTTGTAGTATAAGTTTATTATCACGGTCATATTTTTACCTCCAAACACGCCACAGCAATCCCATTATGAGTTACCATAACCTCCGCACGTTTTCTATTTGTTTCGCATTCAGTCTTAGTTTCATAAACAGCCAATTGAAAATGATCTACATGTTGACCTGATATTAGCTGCATCCAAACCAAAACCCACATCATTCTTCTACAGGTTCTTTGTTGCCACAAAGACGTTGATACACCATGTCGTTGGTATAATCCTTGGCCCACTTGTTTTCAGTAAACGTACAAAACTGCCAAAGATCACCAACATCATAGGATAAATTTTCTACTAATTTTTGTTGGGACACGAGAGTAGTTTCTAAATGTTCAATTTTGTGAACCATACCGCTAATATACCAAACCAAAGCAACAAGCTGTACCGCCATTGCAAAGACCAAAGCGATAGGGATTTTTGCGTCACCCATTAGATTTACCGCCCACATATCCGCCGACAACACCAATGACGCCAGTAAGTGACATTTGCAACAAACCAATTACGCTCTCGTCTATTTCACCCCCATGTTCATTCGCCATCTGAAACTCATCTACAACAATAAGACCAAGGATGCCCATCAAACCCACGACCATAATTAATACTGTTATATCTTTTATATATTTCATTTATACACCGTTGCTTTTAAATACTCTAACTCAAGTCTTAATTTAACTAATTCTTTTTCTAAACCCCGAACCTGTTTAATGTTTTCTTGTACAGAGGCCGGGGGCTTCCATTCGTCAATCCAATTATCGTTCTCTTCAACCTCAATAAGCATCATTTCTTGTTTATGTTCCAGAAATGAAAGCCGTTCTATAATACCAAAATACGCCCAAACGCTCACCGCAGTTGCACCAACTAGAGCAAGAAGGTTCTTTAAAGGTATTGTAAATTCAGACGCTTCAGAGAGTTTGGTCATTTCTTACCTAAAAATTGTTTGACACCTTTTACACCAAAACTGGCTGAAATTGCAGTTAAAAGCGCCCAGAAATACCAGTCGGGTGCAAGAGAAAGTTGCTCAAACCCGTGAGCAACAACGCCCTCCATACCCGGAATAAAACATAAAATAAGTGGGATTGCTAGAATTATGGAAAAAAACTCGTCCTTCCACGATCCACCAGAGTTCTCAGCCATGATCCGTTCCCAGTCAGCCGTCGAAGTCTCTTTAGAGAGTAAAATTTTTGCCTTACTCTCAGCCTCTACAAGTTTAAGTTGTGCAGCCGCAGCTTGCTTATCAGCCTTTCCTTGAAGCCATGACCCTGCCAGATTAGCGACGGGGCCAATAAAAGAGGATATTATACTCATTTTTCTAAGTTCCTATCATCAAAAGTAATGGATGCTTTCTTCTTGTCTGCGTTTGCAGAATAAGCATTGAATCCCATAAATGCGGCAACAACACCGGACGCAGCTATCACATAAACAGATGCAATGTCAGTTATAAGTGAAGCCGCTTTGTCAAAGCCAAGCACCGAAGAAAGCAAGATAATGAGCGGATACAAAAGCATTCCAGCTAAAGCAAACCCGGTAAACCTGCGTTCCGCATTGCGCTTGAGGTCCCGGTCAACCATCTCAAGCCTACGATCTTCTAAGGCAAGACGGTTCCATTCTTTTCTATCTATATAGCCGTTAGAGTCTAAATCAGCTTTATCAAACTCAGTCATTTATCTTCCTCGCGTATGCTATAGCAAGTTTTCGTTCTACTGTTATTATAACTACTTTTCCACGTTTGTCATATACAACGTATTTTCCTAATTTATTTTGGTATAATCTCACCCATTAGC
>Ga0181420_1000729_pt1 | contig 12835 bp, 9 predicted proteins | sample 43SPOviralmetaG_FD_130145 | JGI IMG/M metagenome (GOLD analysis project Ga0181420, IMG submission 130145) | Marine viral communities from the oligotrophic San Pedro Time Series (SPOT) site, San Pedro Channel, CA, USA - 43 SPOT_SRF_2013-05-22 | ecosystem: Environmental > Aquatic > Marine > Strait... | reverse complement strand
ACCCAGTATAGTTCTGGTTTTATCTTCAACTTGCTTTGGCGTCACAGGCTTTGATGAGGTCGCAGGTTGTTGGAGTAAATCGTTAAATATTCCAGAAGAAGTTGTTACGGGGGCCTCTGGTGTAACATTCTGTTGGAGTAAATCATCAAACAAACCAGAAGATACTGGTGCAGCTTTTTCTTTTGCTGTTGTTTCAGGGTCACCTATTATTTTCGTGTTCATAAACGTTCGTCGCAACTTGTTTATTTCACCTACCGGAACTCTTTGTAAAATTCTATTTTCTCTTTTTACATTTACTTCATTAGAAACTTCACGGATTAAATTTCTACTAACTTTTATTGGAGTGTATCGATTGTTAAGAATGTCACGGACTTCTCTTGAAGAAACACCTGTGCCTTTGAACGCTCGAGTTATCTCACTTACACTCATACCAGCAGCCTGTGCTTTCAGCATCTTGTCTCGGAGTTCTGCTTGGTGTCTGCGACGTGCTTCATTTGCTTGTACATAGGCACCTAATATGTCATCGACATCTGCATCATTATCATCGGCTACTTTAGTGAAAATCTGAACGGCACTGGATCTATTTGCAGAATACTCACCTCCAGCATAACCAAGACTACGATCTACTTTGAGTCTCATGGGTCGAACACCAATGAGCATGGTGCCAGCTTCTTCAGCTATGGTGTAAGGATCTCCGTCTCTTGAGGGCATACCAGTAATAGCGCGAGTGGCACGACCTGGAACAAACTCACCACCTTTGATTGTTCTGAACTGATCAATAATTCCAGGCATAAAAGCCCCAGTTACGTGTACCAAGGACTTAGATATTTTGTCACCCCACATTTCACCTGGCTCGTAGATCTCAGCCCCTGTCTGTGTTTTACCGTCTCGTATTGTTACGTCGATAACTCTCTCAGCCGCTAGACCCTCTGAAGCAAATGGTTCTGCAAACTTCTTAAAACCTTCCCACGTTGCAGAGAAGATCTGTTCTGCTTCGTTAGCTCCGACTTCACCCTTCTCTCCATACACCTGCAATGCGGCACGAGCAGGGGCAAGCATGAACTCATACGGTAGCATGTAAGACAAATCTGCGTAATCTGCCTGTCCGTCCTTGAGTTTGTCTAGATACATAAGGGTATTACCCTTAGTCCAGTAAGCACTGTTCTCTTCAAGAAGAGCTTCTTCTTCTGGTGTAACATCGAGGATCGTGTGTGCAGCGTCACGCATAGCCAGCGGAGCAACCTGTGCCATGGAAATATACCCTGTTAGACGTTGAGCACCTATGCCTCGAACCTGACGTGCTATCCTGTTTGCATTCTGTACTCCTAACTCATCTATCATCTGTTGAGTAGGTTTAAATCCCATCTCTTTGACAGCACGATTAACAATGTTTCCTGTTGTACGAATAATCTCAGCAGGGAAAGCCATGAAGTTACCAACGACGGGTATACGGCGCAAAGCTTTGATGGCTTCAGGAACCATGGAGTATGTGGGCATCGTTTGTTTTACTAAGTCAATAGCAAACAAATTCCCAAACTCTGTACCCGCGATTGATCTGGATCTTTGTGCAAGGCCAGAGGCAACTAAAGCATCCTGAACAGCGGGAGACACATTATCTATGTCTATTCCACCCTTACGAAGAGCGGCACCATACCTTGCTTTTTCTCCCAGAGCACCGACCACCTTCCAGTAATCGTCACCCAATCCGTATGTCTTCTCCATAAAACGAACAGGAGCACCAAGTTTAGATTGTCGAAAAGCATTACCTGCTTTGTTAAGTCGTGCAGATACACCCAACTCAGTTTGCTCTTGCAACAATCGGCGCATCTCGTTGATCTGTATGTTTTGACCAATCGCTCCTTCGTCCGCCATTGATCGTAGCAACTTGAATTGTTCTGGACTTTCGAGGGCATTGGAAACCAGAACGTCTGCACTCTCAAACAATCCTAAGTTCCTGCCCAACAAACCATTTGCACCTACAACAAACGTGTTGGACAAGAAGTTCCTGACTTGTGACAAGGGGTTGAGCACAGTCTTGGTCATCTGTGATAGACCCTTGAGTTGTAGCGATACAGCCAAAGCTTCTTGGACCGAGGAGCTTGATCTCATAGGAGTAGTCAAAGAATTGTATATTTCTGAGGGAATGAAGTCACCAGATAGAGATCCAAATTTACCACCAAAGGCTCTCTCTGGGTTTAATTCCCCGGCTCTTACATATCCAAAGCCTTCTAGCTGTGCGACCATCTGATCCGTTAGGTTGTTACCATCGATGATGGGGCGCTGACCTTGTCGTAATGCGGGTAGTCCATCTTGAAATGTTGTTTTACCAAGAGATCTTGCAACCTCACCATACAATCTTTGTGCAGCTACGGTGTTAGATGTATCGTTTACTGTGCGTAGAAATGCTTCTTTCGGATCACGTATTACACCCATCATCTCTTGTAGTAATGGGGCTTCGTCCAAGATCCTTGAACGATCCTTCAGCATTCCGTCAGCTAAGTTGAAGAGATTACCACGAGTTTCTGTTCTAACTTTCTTGCCGCCTTCAACTAAATACTTGATGTGTTGTGGTGCATCAGGAGCGAGTTCTCCCATAGCCAAACGTGCTCGATCAAACTGTTCATCGATAAACAGTTCCGCTGCGGCTCGTGGATCATCTACAATCATGTCTCCATCTGCAACGTTTCTACCTGCGGTTATTGCCGCCTGTATCCGTGCGTTTCTGTTACGGAAAGCTTGTTCTGTTTCCGCCAAAGCTGCATCATAGTTTGGCATTTCTCGTACAGGTACACCTCTAAACTTTTCTGGTCGGAGATTTATTTCGTACAATCTTCGTATGTATGTGGCTTGATTCTGGTCAAAGACCCCTTGAAGACGGTCTATTTCTTCTCTGGGTAAGTTAGATTCTTCTATCGACTCACGAAACATATTGCTTAGATCTGTGATCTGATCCCGCATTTTGTCAGCGGCCTTTGTTACTTTAGTACCGTACGTGGAACGAAAAGCATCCGCAGCCATATCTCCAGTCAGATAATCAAAGGTGTCACTATACGTCCGTTGAATACGTTCCTGTCCTGAACGAAACAAACCTCTGACACCTTGAAACTTTATTAAACTACGGACGGCTTTATCGTACTCGCGGATCGTATCACTAGCCATCTTCTCTTGACCCTCAGTCATACCTTCAGCGGACCTCAAGGCTGACATGATCTCGTTTGGAGCCAAGCCGTCAGGGGTTAAGTACTTCTTGACCCGTGGTCCGATGACCGGGGCTTGAAGAATCTTGTCTCCCATATAATCGAACGTGTTTGATAGACCTCGTGCTAGGGCTGGCACACCTGGAACTTGTCCTATGCCTTTGATTGTTGCACCCACCACGGGCAGAACAACCTCTGCACCTAAGTTAAATCCTGCTCCCTCAAGACCAAGACGAAACTTATTTCTGAGACGTACCCCTGTTAATTCTTTCCCTGTTAAACCTTCCTCATCTTCTGTTCGAAGAAACTCAGGCATGGCATCCCAACTATCTGCGAGAGTTGTCATTGAGCTTGGTGAAACAAAGATGTCGGCTACGCCTGTGCCAACCGTTGTTAGAGCAGCACGACCTGCCCGTGTTCCTGTCAGAGCCGCAGGAGCTTTCTCGCCAAACTTAACAGCCGATTTACCTATTATTGTTCTAGCTTTTGGTGCAGCCGTTCCCGCCTGTAAAGCTTTACGTGCCTTGTCTGCCTTAGATACCCAGCTAAATACACCGAGTCCAGGTGTAGCATACGTGGCAATGGTTTCTGCAACCTTACCAGCAGCACGATCTGGTCGTAATCCAGTGGCATCTTTGAGGGATTCAAACGCCTCGGTCGTTGCTTCTTGGGCACCCTCAACTCCAGCAGCTTCCACAGGTATGGCACCAAGTTCCGAGAGTCCCTGTGCAATGTTAACTAAACCTGCACCAACACCACGACCTATAGAACCAACAACCGTCTGATCGGATTCTGGCTCAGATTCTGGTTCTATTAAATCGTCGAAAAGGCCAGTCCCAGATTCAACTTTAGTTGACGGTTCAGCCTGTTCAAGTAGGTCATCGAAAAGTCCCGTCACGTTATAATCCTTCGGTGTTGTAACCTTTTTTCTTCAGTACTTCTATTACTTTATCTTTCAACTCAGGACGTTGTTCTATTACCTTTTTAGCGTCCGCTATGGCCGCTTCTTGTGTTACAATCACAGGTTCAGCGTCTGCAATTTCTACTACTCGATCAAGATATTTATTTACTTTGTCTGGATCTGGCGTTGTATCATCATCGCCAAGTAAACCAGGATAATCAAATGGAGACTTGTAGATAAGTTCTTTTATTCTACTTCTTTCTCTTTCAGCACTATACTTATTATCACTAGACGCACTAGCTCGTACCTTTGCAATCTGAAGATCTCTATTGAATTTTGTAGTTGCTCTTTCATCAGCTAACACTTCGCCAAAAGCAGTAAGTGTAAGCTTATCCTCACGAGCTTGGCGTGTAGCCTTGTTTTCCATGAGTTTAGAGGACCCTTCAGCTAATCCTTGTGCAATATTGGTAAGAGCGTTTGAGTCTTGCCCTGCTGCTATTCCGAAACCAATTGATGCCATAGTTAACCAAAACTCTTCTTTTTGATCCTCATCATCATAACCTAATACGTCGGAAAGCATCGCCTTCATAGACTTAATTCTTTCTTTACGGCCCATGTTAGACGTGTCTACGCCAGCGGTGTTTAAAATACCATTAGATGCCGCTGTAAGAGGGTCTCCACCTTTTTCATTTTCTTTTTCAACTTTCTTTTCTATTTTTTTTAATTCTTTTTTTGATCCTGCTTCTGGCACAGCATCCATACTATCTCTGATTTGTTCAAACTCTTCTAATGTTTTGGGATCATCTTCTAACTTTTTCTTTTCTTCTTCAACAACTTCTGGTGCGTCTTTAGGGTATGGGTAACCCTCAGTTGGAGGCAACATAAAGTTATCCCCTGATAAGGTAGAACCACTTTCATCTTGCCCCTCAAGATTGCCGCCAATAGCTGGCCCAGTGAAGGACTCCACTGCCGCGTCAATATCACTTTGATATGGATTAGGTGGGTTGTTTGTTTTATCTGGTTTAAAAGGAGTTGTTACTTTATCTATTCCTGCTTCAATTAATTTTACCATTGGATTTTCATCATCAGGAGTGGCTATAGAGGGAAATCCATCGCGTCTAATCTGATCCGCAAGCTCACCCCTAAAAAATTTATCTTTTGCTTTTCGTGAATCTGGAATCTTGGGGAAACTACTGCCAATACCTGCTTCGTTTTCTGTAATAGGTGCGGATTCTAGCTTTGGAGGTAACAGACCTCCGGTGTCCAAGGGAACACCCAAAAGATTATCTGGCGTGTATTGTATAGCTCTTTCAATTCTTAAAGGCTGATCAACCTGCATAATACCAGTAAACCCCTTTTCACTCATGTCCCTCCCAACTCGCCTGTTAACCATGTCTATGGCTTCACCACGAGTGTTGGCTCCAATCGTTGGGCCATCTAGGTCAACCCCCTCAGACCGTACTTCCCGTATTAACTCAGCTTGCGCTGGGTCAGTTGGATCAAGAGGAACTCCACTTACTCTTGGTACAATTTGACCATCCGCCTTAACATCATAGAGACCCGCACCCATCAGTACAGTTTTTACTACCGCTGACCCTCCATTAGCAAACATTTGCCCTGCTTGCATAAGCTCCGGAGAGGATGTCATTATACCGCCCATGTTTGCCAGTCTCCGACGAGCATCTCGATTAGCAAACAACTTACGGTTCATTACATTCATGTCTAACCTCCAAACATTCCAGATCTACCGAGACTATACAGTCCCATGCCGAGACCACCAATCTGTGACAACATGCTAGGATCTGGAGTCTGCTGTGATGTAAACGTAGTCTGAGATGTCGGCATACCTTGGAATATATCTGAATAGAATCCAAGTTGTTGGTATGGTTGCATGACATTCTGGTATTGCGTCTGTCTTGCTGCATCCAGTTCTCTCTGACGTTGCTGTTGCTCCTGACCACCAAGAGAGGAAAGCATATTAATGTCGTTGATGTTGAGACCTTGAAACGCCTCGCCAAGTTTAGCCTGTTGCATACCCAAGCTACCCAGCCCCTGTGCCGCTGATTGTGCCCGTGCCAACTGTTGCTGTTGTGCCTGACCAAATGCTTGCGCCTGTGCTTGCGCCAGAGCCGAGGCTCGGTTTCTATCTATCTCTCGTTTTGCTATCTCGGCTCTAGATCCACCAAAAGCAGAAGGGCCACCCGCCCGACCAACAGCAGCGAGTCCAGCGTCTCTGGCTTGAATGTCATATGCACGGTTTATTTCGTCAGAAACAGCCTGTTGATACGGATTCATAAACGCCATCGCCGCATTCGGATCTAACAGGCTTTCAGTCGCCGCGATGCCAGCAGAAGTAGCTTTCTCTCCAGCCTGTAACATAGGCATATACGCACCAATACCTTGTGTAGCTAGGTTCGTAGCTTGCTGTTGTATAGGCGTACGACCTGCAACCTGATAGGATGGAAGCGTGTACGCTTGTTTACCTAAAGCCTGTGCCCGTTGCAGAATCTCTTGTAAATATTGTTTCTGATATTCGGGTAAGTCCGTAATCGTTGTTGCTGTTGTTTCTGCCATAGTCTTACCCTTCTATGCTGACTGCACTTCAGCGTACATTCTTGCCGCTTCTGCACCACGAGTTCCGTTGGGTGCATTACCCAATCGCTTACCCGCTCTTTCCATGTTACCATCTGGATCTAAATTTTCCAAATCTAATCCTGAAAAGATAACTTCACCGTTAGATACTAGAATCTCTTCAACCTTTTCACCATTCTGCATAATACCGCCAGGTATTGAGTCACTGGTCACGTTTCCTGGACCTTGGATCAAACCTCCAATACCGCTTTCCATCATACCACCAGTTGCCGCTGTCAATGTATAGGGTCTGGCAACAGCAGGTTGACCACCGTATCGTTTCTCAAAATCACGGTCGTATGCATCTCGTTCTTCTGCTGTATCAAACTGGGGAGATACCCCTGTTTCAGGGTCTGTGTACTGTGACTTATATAAGTTTTTGTAAGGATCTTTAGTTTCAGGAGCCGCATTAAATCTTGCAAGTTTTTCTTCTGCGCTTTCGCCACCAGTGCCTTTTGGTTTTAACATCTTACTAGCTACAACGCTACCAAGTATGCCGGGTAAAAGCCCACCAATACCTGCACCAAATAACTTAGGTAAGATAGCCTTACCTAATATACTACCTATTATACCTCCAAGAAAATAACCTTGCTTGTTTTCAGCCATTAACCCGATCCTCCTGAAATCTGTTCAGGCATTGTTACTACAATAGTTGTACTGCGCTTTTCACTTCCTGTCCATGACTCACCACAATCAGGGCATTTACCGTCTGGATAAGAAGCAATCTCTTCTGGCGTGTCCACTGCGTTACCGCAGCTTACACATTCTACTGTATCAGAACTTGTCGAAGGTTTCCACCTACTACCGTCTGGCATAATAAGTATGTCTGTCATGATATCACCACTGTTACTGTTCCTACTGCTGACGTGCCTACATTTGTTGTGACAGCCGTTGTATTTGCACGTTTGATTTTTACAAAACCATTATCCTCAAAAAGATCGCCCTCTTCTAAAACACTAACTACACTCACGTTTGGCATGTTCGGTATATTTAAAAGCGGGTTTCTAGTCTCATCTATAAAGTTGTCCAAGGACCGAGCTAATTGATTTACATATGCAGAGTCATATTGTGGGGGAGCAATAGGAATAATGGATCGAACAATCTTTCTACTCATCGACGACCATCCGGTCTTGCATCTAATCTAGGTGCACCCAGTCTCCATTTAACTCCGGTCGTGTCGCTCTCAACTTTCAAGTTAACCTGTCGTCCTCGTAGTCTCATGTGGACCTGGTCCGTATAGTTATCTGTTCCAGAAACCACAGAGGATCGTATGACATCCCCGTTTACAGATCCTTGACCCGCTGCGCTACCGCTATAGTTTCTCGCACCCATGGTAAACTTAACCTGCGGTGATGTTGCTGTAGATGATTCAAAGTTAAGATCTGGAAGAACTCGATTGATTAACATAAACTGCTGACCATCTCCAATGTCAAAATCAGAAGACTGAATAAATGCATTGACAGGTACAGCAGGATTTTGGCTTCCGTCATCTAAACCAAACTCATGGTTGTAAAGAACGCCGTCTGTTCCTGGAGCCTGTGGATACAGACGAGATCCTGATGCTCTGTCATTCCAAGCTGTTCTTGCAAGAGTGCCATAGTACCATGTTCTTTCTAGATAGTTATAGATCACGTATCGATCTACCTCGGTGCTCCCTGCGGAACAATAATACCACCAAACCTCTGAGTTGCTCGATAGACTCCCTGCAAAGAATTTAAATGATTGCTGTCGATTGATGTCGTCAAACACATACTGTCGAACACTACATGGTAATGGATTAATACGACCGTCATACATGTAGAAGTTTTCCTGACCCATCCAAAATACCAGATCATTCACACTAATGGCTGTGTTAGGCCCTGCAATACGGACGTTTGTACCTATAATGGCTGTGCCAAATGTGTAGGGTGGGCCAATAAATTGTACACTGTGTAAACTGTTTTCTGTAAACACAAGGATTTGTCGTGTTGTTCGAATAGCTGTGACGATTTCCGACCCTTGAGATAACCTCAAATCTCCCGCTGTATTGGTAGCTGTAGGCGTCCAATCTGTCACGCTTTCCTGACTAGACCAACGAATTAAAAGTGGATCAAATGTAGCACTACCTAAAGTATTAGCACCAAAGCATAAAACGTGCCTGTCTGTATCAGATACCATAACTCTTCGAACAGTTGTCGGGACATTAGACGCCCCTGATACAGTGCTTAATTCCACCATCCGCGTTGTCTTACCGTTTGTGGCATCCCAATAATAAAGTTTGCCATCCACTAGATTAGCAACCAGATCCTCGCCCCAAGAGTCAGAGAACCAAAGACGTAAGTTTTGTCCAGCTAACGACCCTGCACCAGATCCCCAAGTAAAACGCCCCCAAGTTCCTGCTGACCAACCGTTACCCAAAAGCGTGGTATCGAGACCAATACCAATCTCCATAGCTGCGGTAACAGAACCACCTCCACCAGCAGTAGAACCTGATGATGCGGCTCCACCTGTATTTACAGTAAATGAATTACCATTAGAGGCGACTGTTAGTATCTCAAAGTTCTGATTTAGTTGGTCTGTTGTAAGACCATCTACAGCAGTAGCTCCAGCCAATGTTACAAAGTCTCCCACATCAGAACCGTGTGAGTTAGCCGTTACTGTAATAATACCAGACCCTGCTGTACCTGTTGTGATGGGGTTAGATCCAAGGGTCAAGGTCGTACGAATAGGGGTTATATCGCTGTATGTACCACCGTCCTCCAGGTATGCCTTTTTGTGCGTACCCATAAACAAGAAGTTATCTGAGGCTAATGTTACAAAGTCTAACATGTTACGACAGGTGCCATCGAATGTAGTTGTTGCTACCTTGTCCCACCCACCAATGCGCTCCACATAGCCAGACTTAAAACGAATCTTATCTCCGTCAAACCAACCACCTTCGTTAGAATAGTTGGTGCCTTCTCGGTTGATTCCCGGCTTGAACTGGAGCTTGCTTAGTGGCATGTAACATTACTCCGCTGCTTGGATCTCGTTGCCGTCTTCTTCTGCCCACTCAATGATGGCTGCATAGTTGCTGTTGTTTGGGTCAAGGGGAACAGAGATTTTTTGTCCATTAAATACGCAGTCAATAGAACAATTTTGCCCATTAAAAGAATTGTATTTTGCATCTGTAATTACATGATTGCTCATTTTATTCTATAGCTCCGCATCTAAAGTTAATCTTGCGTTTGTTGTGTTATTAGTTAAAAATTGTACAAACTTACCAGCAGTTAAACCGCTTGCAACAGTTCCTGTAAGAGTTGCGGTCTTAGGGTTCGTATAATTTACTGAAAGCGCAGTAATAGGCGTTACGGTAGTTTGATGATAAAGAGCAAAATCAGAATCTGCACTTGTTGATTCTGCTGGACTAGCTCTCATCTCTACAGGCATACTTATAACTACACTAAAATTGGTGGCATTAGTGCAATGACCGACTCCAACTCGATCGTAAGCCGCCACACCACCATACACAATACAATACCTTTGACACTTTTGTAACTCATCCGCAAAGGTTCGATGCTCGAAGTCCGTGGCGGTGTCGCCTACTTCTAGCTGGACTCCTGTGATTTGCCAATCATTGGAAGTGCTTGCAGCAAGATTTACCTGACCCGATGCTCTTGTAGTATTTGAAGCCGCCCCCCAAGTTTGTTGTAATGTTCCCGAAGTTAAATCTGACCCAGCCATTAAATACCAACTTATTATAAGGCTACTTGCATTATCATTATCGAAAGCACCTGTGGTATCTGCTGGAAATAAAAGAGTTTTATATTCCCAAGTATTAGCAGCGTCTATTGTGTATGCCTTACTAACGTGTCTAGTATTATCAACATCATAAAACTCAACTATATATGTTCCGGTTGTAGTTCCTTTAACATAAAAACTTAAAGAATATTCTTTTGCGCTAGAAGTGCCTTTTGCAAATCTTTGCAAATCTTGACCTTCAAGTAATGTTTGTATTCTAAAACTTGAACCAGAATCAGGAGAACTTTTTGCTGTAGTAACATCCATTTTTAATGATTGTGCAAATTGTGCTAAATCAGTAATAGCCGTTTGAGCCATTGTCCAAGTACCACCCGCAGAACCACTTGTTTTAAATCTATCAAGAGTTTGATAACCAGAACTAGTAATCCCAGTAACGCTTGTTCCTCTCTGAGCCACGGTCATTGCACCGTTGATTATAACATTCCTGTTCCCATACTGGTTAACGTTGAGGCCAGCTTCGTTGATTCTTGATACTGCCATTATCCTGCCTCCAGTGCGTCTAATCTAGCTTTGATAGCTGTATTTTCTGTTTCGAGTGCATCTACTTTTGCTGACAGTTCTTGGACTGCTTTAATTAAAGCCCATTGAGCATTTTCTATTTTTACATTTTTTGTACCATCGGGCAAATCAGTAACATCGTTAGGAAATATTGCTTCTAATTCTTGTGCTATAACACCAGTTTTAACTCCTGACTTATTAAGAACATTTAAACCTTTACCATCGTTTAACGCTTTGACATCGTCATCTAATTCATCAAAAGTACGATACTCAAAGTTGCGTATTTTAACTTGGAGTATTTCTGCAAGTCCTTTAGTGCTATCTACTATGTTTTTCTTTATACGCTCATCTGAAACTGTATTAAATGTAGAAGAATTATCTCCATTAATTAGTGCGCCAGTGTTGCCGCCATATAAAAACACGGCATCAGTACCAAGACTAGCATTTGATCTAGCAATATAAAGTTGGTCATTTCCTGTTGATACTTGCCCAGAACCTGCGTCATGCCCAATACAGATGTTATCTGAACCGCTAGTAATACTTTCTCCTGCACCGTCACCAAAGCAAGCATTATTAGACCCAGTAATAACTGTTCCTGCTTGCCTTCCAACAGCAGTGTTTCCATCACCACAGTTAGCACTTAAAGCAAGGTATCCCATTGCTGTATTAGCTAGACCATCATTAGTGTCATCGCCACAAAGACCACCTACAAAAGTATTGTAATAGCCTCCATTAAGTGAAAATCCAGAATTAGCACCTATACACGTATTGTAATAATTATTAACACTTCCACCAGAGGCTACTTGAGAACCTAATGCATCCCATCCAACTGCTACGTTTCGACTGCCAACAGTATCAGCGGTTAAAGCACCTTGACCTATTGCAACATTCTTTTCACCAATAGTTAAAGCGAAACCAGCTTTACCACCAACTAATGTGTTTTCTATTGCTGTTGTCATTGTTTCACCAGCACCTGATCCTATAGCCGTATTGTAACCATCAGTGCTAGTTGAGTAATTTAATGCATTTAATGTACCATGACCTACAGCAGTATTGTGGTTTCCTACATCACATGACGATAAAGAAGCAAACCCCAGTGCGGTATTTGATGTTCCTGTTGTAACAACATCTCCTGTAAAAGCCCCAACGAATGTATTGTTATCACCAGTAGTAATTGCAGTTCCCGCATCTTTACCGATAAGCACGTTTCGAATACCACCAGAGACAATAGCTGCCCCAGCATTCTCACCAAGCCTAACGTTGTCTGTGCCTTTTGACGCCGTAAGAATATCCGCACCGTCTGCAAAGGTTACGCTTGCCTCAAAAGTCCCACCATCAGCCTTTGAAACGGTGTCCGAGATTGTCGCTATGTCATACGCAACCACTTCTAAAGTGTCATTTAACGAAGCAGCTTGGATTAAAACCACACTGGTTTTTGAAGTGGCAGTGTAGTCCGTTACTGGCACGAGACATATGCCATTTAAATAGACATCTATGTAATCAGCGTCCGAATACTTTAACGTTTTACTGTTGTTATCCGCGCCTGTGAAGGTTGTCTGGGAGGCAGTCGCTGTATAGATAAAACGGCTTCTTACACCCGTTCCCGGTTGATTACCTATATATGGCATTAGTCAGCCTCCTGTATTGTGTTTCCATCAGCTACCCATTCGAGGATAGCGGCGTAGTGGCGGTTAGCAGGATCTAATGGAACATCCATTTCTACATCGTCTATTGTTGCATGAATGTGAGAAGTGTCTCCAGATGCTATACTATTTACATATTGAGCTTTTGTAATATTCATACTTTTTCCTATAATTCTGCATCTATT
>Ga0181420_1000728_pt1 | contig 12838 bp, 4 predicted proteins | sample 43SPOviralmetaG_FD_130145 | JGI IMG/M metagenome (GOLD analysis project Ga0181420, IMG submission 130145) | Marine viral communities from the oligotrophic San Pedro Time Series (SPOT) site, San Pedro Channel, CA, USA - 43 SPOT_SRF_2013-05-22 | ecosystem: Environmental > Aquatic > Marine > Strait... | reverse complement strand
CTTACTTCTACTCTTAAGTTTGCTGATGTTATTCCTGTATTTAGTCGTATAAGTTTAGGAGATACGTTAGTTATTACTTGATACTGTGCTGACCCTGACCCTTGAGTTATCTTGCTGTAATTAAGAAAGACCTCAATATGTTCTTCTTTGATATAAGGGAAGGTGAACGTGAAGTCAGTAGTCCCTTGCGCTGACGAAGAATTTACTATGTACGATGCTGTGTAACTCATGGCTTAGTAGTTGACCTTCTGGTTAAATTGTGACGCATTACCTTTATTTTGCATCATAACCTCTGTTTCTAGGTTTCTCCGTTCTAATTCTTCCCTGGCTTCTTTTACTTGGACTCCCTTGGGAACTGTATTTTCAAAGATTTCTTTAGCGTATCCTTTGTACTCTGTAATCAACAGTTGAATTGCAGCAGCTTTTTTGCTTGCAAACTTTGAACTAGGTGTTTCGTCTGGCAAGCTTCTGTAAAAACTTCCGTCAATTAACTGTGTAGTTCTTTGATGCCATGTCAGCCCATTAATATCAGTAACTGTTGCAAATATTTCTTTGTATTTGTTTAATTCTCCTGGGGTTAAATACAAATCTGGCCTACCAAAATCACTTGCAGTTGGCCCTAAGAATGATGTTCCTTTGCCATGCAGAGTATACATTTCTTGTTTAACAGGATCTGTAACTTGTTTCCCTTTAGGGAAAGCACCGATAATTGGAACGTATTGCATAAAAGCTGAAGCCCAGGGGTAGTTTTCAGCCATGTTCTTAGTGAAGAAAAGACTTGGTGCTTCTACTGGTGGTGCACCTGGAGCACTCCAATCAAGGATCGCTGGATTCTCTTTTGAATATCCAGGGATGTTCATCTTAGTAGCCGCAAATTGTTCATTAAAATAACCACCTAGTCCACCATTTAAATCAGGCTCTACCTTCCTTCTTGTGGGGTCAAGTTGCATCCGCATTTGCTTGACAGGTGCGTTAAGGGGAACAGTTGAAGCAAGAGTTCTTTGGAGCCATCCAGTAAATCTGCTAATCCTGTTTGTGCTGCCATACAGGACTTTATTCTTATCTAAGGCTGCTTCGTAGAAATCGTTTATACCTGAGAAGTATGATTTTTTAATTGTGCCTGATAACTGTAATTGCATTAATTCAAAAGTTAAAGCTGCTGCTGATTTATTTCTCTCGTCATCTGTCATCCTTGCTTGAGTGTCGTTGTAGTCACCTATATATCCGAATACAGTCGTGTAAGGCTCAAATGCTGCTAAAGAAACAGGAGCACTCCAGTAATTAATATCGTCATCCCACACCTGCAAACTGTGTGTCATCTGCCTGTCTGCAATCCATTTCTGCCTAGCGTTGTAATCCTCTGGACCTGCACCGTTGATACGAACAAATCCCATATTGGTTCCTAGTGCTAGCAACTGGGCAGCACCAGCAGCAACTGCAACTTCTCCCATTGCCCTTTGTCTTGTTCCTGGGTCGGCACTTGCAACATCTCTCCACCAAGAATCGACAAAGATTGAAGTAGGAATTGGAGTACCAGGGACGAAACCTCTTCTTAAAGAAGACTTGAATATGTTTGTCGCAACTCTCATGAATGGTTGCACGAACCTGATTCCTGCTCCGACAACAGGGAAATCTGCTGACTCTGTTAGAACAACTCCAGGAATGGAACCCCATCTTCCAGGGTTAACAGCCCAGTCATTAGTCATTCCGTTTGCAACTCTCTGAACCCAATCTCCCTTCTTAACCCAGTCTGTTGCGTATTGAGTCAGTTCTTCTCCGTCTAATCCTTTTGCCCTGCCTCTCTCGAGGCCATCGCTCATTGTCCTTGCTTCCATTGCAGGTAAAATGTTTTCGGTGAAATTGACTGCATCTTGGAAATATTTCGCATGAGGACTGTCTAACGCAACTTCTGTCATATTTTTGCCATCCACGACTGCACTCCTGACTGCATTATCAACTCTTTTTTCTGCATATTTATAAGCTTCGTCAAAGGCTTCTTTACTGAATTTCTTGTGTCCAGCTTCTACGGCTAACTCCATACCTCTAGGCATGTGTCTAAAGAACTCGTAAGTCCATCCACCGACAGTACTGTTAAAGGAGTCAATAGTTACAGCAAGCCTTGCACCTGAACTTCCTAAAACTTGCCATAATCCATTTTGAATTTTACCTGGTAATGTTTCTGCCCATTGCTTCTCCATGTCCATCGTGTTGATAGTCCAGCCTGTTCTGTCTGTTTTGTTTGAAAATAATTCTCCTTGAGCATCTCCGTCTGCAACTTTCCCAAGGACATCTAAGGATGATCTGTCTAGATTTCCGAGAGGTCTCCCTGTTTTGAAAGCAATAGCTGCGTTCCTGAATCCTGTTTGCAAGTTATTTATATATCCTCCGAACATTTGCAGTGAATAAAGACTTCTTCCATAGTCTCTTGAGATAGCACCTCCTACTGACTGCTCTATGGTAAGTAATCCCATGTTGAATATTCCGTTAATTATTGCCTTAGAAGTAGTGAGTCCTCCGTTTATTAAGTTTGCACTTCTAGCTAGTTGCATACCTTTGATAGGGTTTTCTGCCTTGGATATTTCTCCATCAAACCTTTTCCATGCGCCAGTAGCTCCTCTAGGATTAGCAGATGAGATAAGAACAGAATCAGCTATTTCATCGGCAGCAACTTTTGCATCAAGGTCAACCTGACCTATTTCCAGTGCTTCTCTTAATCCCTTGAATTTTGTCGCTAAATCAGCCATCCCCTCTATTGGAGCCAACTCCTGTTCTAAAGCTTGCCTTACAACACTTTCCCCTCTTGTTGGAAGCTTGTAATCATCTGGTATTTGATAAGTATCTATATCTCTAGGTAGCTGCATCTCTTGACCAAGCTGACCCCATCTCCTTGTGATATTCATAATCGCTAAGTGCATCCGTCTTGCTGAATCTGCGGATCTGACTAGTCGAGCAAGCTGAACACGTTGGTCAACCTTTGGGTTAGTTGCGGCTGATCTCCATATATCAGCTTCTATCTGTGCTCTTAGTTGTAATTTGTCGGCAAAGTCCATTGCCCTATACAAAGCACCCACTTCATGCCCGTAGAAACCTTTAGCTAAAGATTCAAGGCCGCCAAGGATTTCACCGCCATTAGCTCCTCTTTCTTCAAACCATTTATGACTATCTTTCTGGACTTGAATACCATCAAAAGTAGATGCTCCTGTTAGACCTGCTCTAGTTGCACCTGGCTCTGCTCGACCCATTGCATCAAGACCTTCAAGAAGATTTTCACTGCGATGGTTATAGACGTATTTACCTGATTGACTTTGTGTCTTCTGGAAGATGTTCTCACCCCATAGCTTTGCAGGAGTTGTTTCCCCTCTAGCTATTTTGTCTTTGTTCTGTTCAAGAATGTCGGCAAATCTTTTAGCGAAGTCCTCATCTCCTTCAAAAGGAACTTTGCTGTTATTGTCCACAGCCATTAGCTGACCGTTCGGCACTATTCCTTGCCCCCCTCTTTGTCTTTCGACTATTTTTTTAGAGAGAGCAGCGTCATAAGAAGACTTGACCTGTCCTCTTTCTAGGATTTCTCCTTTATAGGCTTGTTCAAATATTTCATCAAATGTTGTATAGCTTTTGTTATCAAGCCATCTTTGGGCGTTTTTGATAATCTCGGCGAGTTTCTTAAATGGTGTAGCCCATGTCTTTTTCTTTACAAGTGACCCAAATTCTCCCCATCCAGAGAAAGCAATAGCCTGTGCTTCATTGCTGGAGATAGTTCCGTCTAGTAATTGTTTAGCATATTCGCTACTTAGTTCCATTGATTGAACGACATCAGCAGCAAAGGCTCTAATTTCGTCATCAAATTCAAGTAACGTATTAAGTTCTCCTGGCGTTAAATATCTCCACTGAAGGCGGTGGAAAGCTTCATGTAAAATAGTAAACTCTCTAGTTCTAAAATCTAATTTCTTACCTCTCATGTAGGCAGCGATGTAAACAATATCGTCCAATGCTCCAGTGACTTCAGTCGGAGCATACATTCCAAAGCCATCGAACTCTGCACCAGGTTTTGCTCCCATAGCAGCCGCCTGATCTGCGCTATAGGTTCCAGAGATATCCTTTCTAAATTCTATTTTGCTGTCTCCAGCAACTCTCTTCCAATGCTTTGCTAAGTTTAAATTTTCTACTAAATCTTGTTGATCTTCCGAGCTAAATATATTTTTATTTGAGAATCCATTATTGGCATTTTGCTTTCTTAGGAACTCGGGAATATTGGAAGAGAGAGAACCATTAGGGTTGTCTTCTGCTGCTTTTTCTATTCTTGTTTCGTCTGATTTTATCAATCCAAGTTCTTCTTCAATTGCGTTCCTTTCATTCCAATAGAACTCGTATTTTTCTTTTTGCTTATCCCATTTCTGTACTGCCTCAGAATCGACTTTAAACTTCTGATTTGGAATTGTTAGGCTAACTCCAGCACTATTGTCGGGCGAAGCACTTGCGCTACCTGTCTTTTCCACCATTGCTTCTTTTAGAGCCTTGTGGACAACTGCTCCATGAGCCTTAACTTCTGTAGGGTTGTATCCTTGTTTCGTAAGTGCGGCAATGATTCGATCTTCTGCTTTTGATTTCGTTTTCTTATTTCTAATAATGTAAGCAACTTGATCTAGTTCAGATTCAAAATTCAAAGAAGCCATGCCATAAGCAGGTTTCATCCTTCCTAGCTCGTTAGGGAGCACGAATGTTTTCTGGCTTCTTCCGCTTCCTATTAAAGGCTTAGGTTCCGAAGGCTCTGGTCCTAATGCTTTTATCCGAGGGTCAAGATCTCCCTTGTCCTTGATAATCTTAGCTGCTCTTTCCATTCTCTTCTCTCGAAGATACGCCTTCTCACCTGGGAAGAGTTTTGTTCTTGGTTGCTGTAAATAGATAATGACATCATTCCAGTCCCTCAATGCTTTCTGTACAGCTTCTTCTGCTGTTACTCTCGCAATATTAAGGAAATTAATTAGATCACCAACTGTATCTATTGGGCCTTTGTTTTTCTTCACTCCATCAGAGAATTTATCCATAGCTTCCAGAACTCTATTCAATGCGATTGCTGCCTGATCTTCTCTTGGGGCCATCCTCAAGAATTTTGAGACAAGAGTTTTCTTTGGTACTTTCGTTATTGCTGTCTCGACAGGCATTGAAACTTTCGGTGGTTCTATAACCCTTATGTCCATCTCATCTGCATAGCTTCTTGCTTCTACATCTTTTACAAGTTCTCTTTTCGCTCTTGATAGTTCCCTTCGTTCTTTTTGAGTTAGTTTCGCAGGTTCGATAGTCTCAAGTTTTTGAATTTTTATATTCCTGTTCTGTATTTGCTTCTCGCTAAGCAAGTCCTTTCTGCTCTTGCTTGCTAATTCTTTTAGGTCTTCGTCAAGTAGACCTTCATGTTTTCTCTGTGTCAAAGGTTCTTCTATTGACTCTTTAGCCTGTATCTCTTCTACCTGTTCAAGAATCTCATCTGAAGCTTTCTCTACTGTGCTTTTAGCTCTAGGGTTTTCTCTTACTGAAGGCTTCCAAGGGTCTTCGATCTTCTGGGGTTTGTAGATTTCTTGTTTGATGGCTGCTTGTAAATCTTCTAGTCGTTTATCTACTGCTCGCTTTGCGGTAGCATCGCCAGCACCTTTCATGTTTTCTACTATTTCATCTAGAATTGTCTTTACTGGGCCTTTGTTTAGAGCGACTTCATCAAATCTTTGACTTAGTATCGCCGCTTCGTCTAATGCTTCTCTGCTTCCTTCAACGTTGACGGCATTACCAGGAACACCCTCGATTACTGTTTTCTTTCTACCTCCTTTAGCTGACGCTTTTAATGTACGAATATCATCTTTAAGTACATTTCGTGCGTATTGATGAACTGCTGCTCTTTTTTTGAAGTCGCTATTCTTGACGCTCATTCCAAGGTCTTTCAAGAAGCCCTCTTCTCCGTCAGTAACGATTGCATCAGTAGCAATTTTCATTGCCCCTCTTATTTTTGTCTCAGTCCAGCTACTTCCATCTCTTGCTATCTCTCTGATAATCGAATCATCCAGTCCCTCTATAGAGCCAAGTGCCGCACCTCTGGCTGAAATTAAGTCACCGCTAATAACTTTGTTGAATAATTCTGAAGGCAAGCGAGACAGTTCAATCCCTGCTGTCGTCTTAGCTGTACCGACATCAAGATTATACTTAGCAGCTAAATCTTCTGGAGTAATACTTGCATCCCTCATTAGTTTTGCTATGTCAACTGATTCGCCATGACCTTCAGCAATATTTCTTATAGCCCCTTGCGTTCTTGCGTCTGCTACATCTCTTGCAGATATTTCTTCTATTGCGATGTCCATCCTTCCACTTTTCTTTGCAAGCCAAAGACGGTTGTGACCATTAACAACAGTAAGCCTGTTTGTTTCTGGGTTTCTCCAGACCTGTATAGGGCCAGCAAGTTTTTGGTCAAACTCTGGAGCTTTTATTAGCAGTTCACCTGACACCCCCGACTTGTTTAAGACTCCTGCTGTCTTGAACTGCATGATTTCGGGCTGAACATCTATATCTTCAGTCAGTTCAAACCTGTACTTGCCAGCAGTTTCAGGAGTAGATATTTGATCTAGCTCTACTTGTTGCCTGAGGTTGTCGAGATCTTCAACGACATCGTTAAAAGTTTCTCCTAACTCCTTGTCTGTAGGAGCAGCTTTAATTATTGAATCTGCCTTTGCTGGATCGTTCGCAATCTTTTCAACTTCATACACTTCCTTCAGTATCATTTGCACCTCTGGAGTATCTAGAAGTTCAGGCTGATCGTATGTTTCGGCTGGAAGAACTTTTCGTACTTTTAATCTTCTGATCGCAGTTTGGCTTCCCTCTTTGGCTTCTTTAATATCTGATTCTACTGTTGGCTGGCCTTTAGCTTTTGCGTCTACTGCACCTTTCATTATGCGTGCTTTAAAATTCCGACCCCACACTTGACTGTATTTAGTCCATGACCATGATGATTTGATTGCTGGTACAAGAGTGTTTGAAGCTGGCCCCCAGAGAACAGCACCTTCAACCAACTGCTTCATCCCTGCTTCGTGGAATGTATCGTCTGGGCTAATTTTCTGGAAGTCAAGGAATGAAGGGAGTCCGTTATAAGTAATCCAATTACCTGTATCTGGATCTCGCTCACCTGTAGCGATTTTTTCTAATAAACCATAATCCACTCCCATACCAAAAGGAGCACCTTCAACAGCTTTCCCTAGTCCTTTAACACCGACAGATTGCCATCTTTGCCAGCCCACGCCAGGAACCCATCGAGGTAATCTTCCGTTTCTTGCAAGTCCCTTCATCCCTTCTGGTAAGAGATTTTCTAATTGGCTTAAGTTGCCTTGCTTGCTATTAGCTCCATCAATAATTCTTTTAGCTATTGGTTTGATATATGTACCAGCAGGTGAGTCAAGAATCTTCTTCCCTGTCTGGAATGTGCTGAAAGCTTTAGAAGCAGGTCTCAGGAATCTCCATGCCAAATAAATCCTAAGAGCGTTTGAAGCAAATCCTTCTACTGGCCCTTCGACTGGCATCTCTGGTATTGAGCCGCCAAAGAAAACCTTGGCTCCTCCATCTTTTATCTGCTGGTCGTTAGCAAGAGTTTGATCTGTTAATACTTTTGCACCACCAATTACTGCTCTGTTGATTACTCTCGTTACTTTATTTCCTAGTCCTGGGCCAGCAGCATCTTCTTGTATAAATTCAAAAGCATCCTTAGTAGATTCTTCAAATCCTTTCTCTTTTAAATCAGTTGCAAAATTAACAGCAGCGTCTGCGTACGTCTGCCCAGTAGCAAATCCAGGGATTTGGCCCGCAAAATCTCCTACCCACCCTCTGTCTATACCTTCTACTGAATACTGACTAGGCTTGTAAAACTCTCCTTCAAAAGAAGCTTCTGGCATGTCGTCTTTAATTTCTTTGACAACAAGACCATCTTTCTTCTCTTTAATTTCTTCAGGCATTTTATTAAAGAATAACAGGAGCTACCCTTGCCAGATTACCTATAAATCTGAAACAGGGTTACCTGCTGGATTCATGTCAAATGCTTTCAGTCCTCTTCTTCCTGCTATTTCATTAACAATTTCTATTAATTGCTTCTTTACTTTATCTGGTATAGGTGTAGAAAAGTGAAAAGAATACTGCTTCACGAAGAAGTCTCCAGGTCTGTTCCCTTCTTTTCTTCTCCAGCCTATTCTATTTAAAAATTCAATCATAGAAGGACTTAACTGATTTTCATATAGCAAAGTATTTAATTCATTCTTGAATGTTTCAGTAGGCATTATTTTCATTCTTCCTATAGAAGTTTCCCAGTTGTTCTTTTGTACTTGGGTAGACTTCCCTTTCATCGCTTCATCTAAATCTTGAATTTGACTTGCTTTAATGATTGGAAGTTTTTCTCGTATTGCTTGTATCTTGTCTGCTGCTGCATTAACAAGATCAGTATCTGATCTCTTGTATTGACCCATCTTTTCTTGCAACCATAATTCATCCGACATATTGCCAGGGTTGGGCTGACTAAATACTGCTTCTTTATTTCTCATTCTTGCTATATTTAAGTCGGTAAAAAATTGTTCGTATTCTTCTTCTTGTTTGCTAGTGAATTGAGTTTCTAAGATATTATCTCTTGCTGCAATAGCTTTTCTAAATTGATCTTTTAAACCGCCTTTTGGTTTGTTAATTCTTTGTTTGATAATCTTACCGTAACCGTCATCTTCTACTTCATTTTGCTTGTCTATTCTTGTAAATGAAGGAGCAGCGTTCTTAGCAGTCAGCCCTTGTGTTATTAGGTTTTCTATTCCTATTCTTTTTGTTGTTGCATCTAGATCACCATTGTTAACAATCGCAGTGGCTTTCTCAATCAACAGATCCTGCACTGGTTTAGAGAACAACTTGCGATTAACTTCGACAATGCTATTTATATAAGACTTTGCTTTTTGTGTCGCAACTAAGTCTCCTGTTAGCTGACCATCAGCACTAACAGCAGCAGATGCTTTGTTAATTGCTTCAGTTGTTTTCCTTGTAGAAGTATAAGTTTCAGCATCACCTAGTCCAAACTCAATAATATATTTCTCTCCTATTTCTTCTCCTAAATCTTTAGATATATTCTCATGATTATTATTAACCTCAGTAAACGTAGACATCATCTTCTGTGCTAGAGACAATGCTGCCTCTGGCTCTAAACTGTCTACTAACTTCTCTCCGTGTGGTCCTATAACTATCAACGGAAAAGCTTCCATTGCTTTGTTTGAGTAATACTTAAATAGCTGACTATCTAATTCCTGACCAATAATGTTACCTGCTCCATCTTCCTTTGTAATCGTAGAAAGAGTAATAACACTGTTAGCTAAGTTATCGGAAATAGATTCTTTATATCCTTGATGTGCTTCTACTCCAAGATTCTTTCTAACACCTGCATCAGCGTTGCTTATTTCTTTTGCAAGTTGTACTGAAGTGGTCTTTTTATTTTGCAAAGATACATTGATCTTTTCATTTATACTGCTGATATATTTTTGTTTCTTGTATTCTCCGTGATCTTTTGACTGCTGCTGGAATCCCCACTTATAAACAGCCCTGACCTTGTCTTCATATTCTTTTTGTATTATTTTATCTGTCGGCAAATTAATCATGCCAAACAAAGCATTCTTGAACTCTACTGATTCGGGAGATAATGTTTCTCTGTTAACTAATTCACCATCGGCTCCTTTTATCTGTCTTGCCTTATGGAAGTTATTCTCAAAATTTAGAATATTAGTTTCTAATTGAGCAGCTAATCTGTATTGCTCTGCATACTTTTCTGTTACAGGGTTAAGAGCTTGAAGCCTGTCAAACAAAGCTTGAAGTTTCTTTGCCTTGTCTGAAGCTGGATCTGCTTTCTTTAAGTCAGCTTCTACTTTATCTTTCCATTCCAAGTATGTCTGACCTGGGTATTGCTGGTTAGATAACTTACCAATAGTTTCGGCTGTTACTCTTCTTTCTTCATCAACATCTTTCGCACGTTGAATACCAGCAGTAGCGAATTGCTGCAAGTTTGTATTTAAAGAACCAAGTTCATTTGCAAGCTTCTCAAGATTACTTATAGATGCTGGCTCTGGTGTCAGTTGAGGATCGCTAAGTACAACTGGCCCTGGTGCGTTAGGGCTTCGTGCTTGGACAAAGCTAGATACAGGTGCAGCTTGAGGTCTTAATGCTGGTTCGTTTATCGACAGTTCTTGAAATGGAGTAGAGGCAGCACCCATACTTGGCCCACCCATTGAACGTCTTGATGTTTTCTTAGTTAATGATGGCTGCATAGTTATCCTCTGGTATATCCACCAGCTTTAGTGTATTTGAAGCCAGCTTGGTTGATTGAGCTTGCGGTATTTAACCCAGTAGTAGCACCTCCTAGTCCAGCACTTAAGATTCCTACAAATCCAGGACCACGAACGTGTCCTCGTTTCATTGGTTTTAATGGATCTAGGTACGTTCGTTCTAAATATGGTTGCTGGCTTGCAATCCGACTAGCTCTCTCTACTCCTGCGCCTCTCTTCTGTTCTTGTACCTGCTTGCCTGTAAAGGCTAAGTTTTGTGATGTCGCATAGTCAAAGACTGCTTGTTCTCGCTTTGCGTCTGCAATTAAGTTTTGGATTGAGTTACCGAAACGACCTGCTGCAAGGATTTCACCTTTAGCTTCCAACGCTGCTATAGCTGCTCCTCTCTTAGCTTGTCCTGCTGCTTCTTGTTCTTGCATTAGTTGTAGGTTTAATTGTGAAATATCGCTTTCGTATGCTTCGTTTGCAAGATATTCATTTTGTGCTATTAGATCTTCTTGCATTTGTTTTTGTTGTGCTTCTCCTGTTCTGTTTGCATCAGTTTGCAGGACAGCGTAGTCATGCTGCTGCTCTGCCTGCATGTTTTCAAAATCTATCTGTGCGTTCTGTGCTCTAGTCGCTGCTTGCTGCTGCATGATGCTCAGACCTGCTGACATCACGCCCATAATTATGCTGACTGGTTCACACATAATTAAATCCTCACGAACTCATAGAATGGACGCTTCTCTGGCCCATATTCTGAGTGCTTTTTAATGAATGTAAATCCCATCCATTGAAGCCAACGAACATGTACTTCATTCCTTGAGTCCACTACGTTAAATAATACAGGATACTCTTTAAGAATCTTCCGTAATTCTATTTTAGATTGTCGAAGAAAAGTACGCTTATCTTTTGTATCATCCAACATTGACTGACACCCTAACATCCATATACGACCAGAAGTTTCTGATTCAGGAACTACACCCCACATACCCATCCGATGTCCATGACGACTAATCATTGTCATGCAAGGACTACTCTTAAAGAAGCAATAGAATAAACTAGCAAGTGGCTTTAACCCTGACTGCGCCTTGATTTCTGCCATATCTTCTTCTCTCATATTGTCAGCAATCTTCTTAATATCATCTAATTGTGTGAGTCGTTGATACGCTACTGTCTCTTCGCTCTTGTGTGGTAGAACCCTTCCCACTCTGCGGATTGGAATCGACAAGGTAATGGACTCGTACTACTAATTACTATCTTAGTATCTATATTGCTTGTCATCACAGGTACACGGAAAGATCCTGTAAGAACTGAAGGATCTCCTATTGCTGGTGGAGCTTGACCAACAATGATTCCGTTATATGGATAAGTGTTTGTGTCTCTACTAGCAGGGGTAACCTTTAACTCAAAGGCTGACGACTCATCAAAGATCACAGTCCATGTTCTCATCTGTAGTTTCGGTCCTGCTGCTAATGAAACACCACCACCTTGCGGTTGTTCTTTTATGTATGGAGTGCTGAACTCGTAAGTCATAGTGTATCTTTCACCGATAAAGAAGCGTGGTGTCTTACCTCCTACTACTGTCTTCAAATCTCCCAGGACTGTGATTGTATTAGATGTTTGAGACAGTGGTTCAATGACTTGTCCATGTCTTAGGAGAGTATTACCTGCCTCATATCTTCCTACTACAATCATCTCTGCCCCAGTATTGATAGGGTAGGGGAGAGTGATGACAGTCTCTACACCTAGAGCACCAGCATTATTAAGACTTGTCGAAGTAACTTCTGTCTCTGTAATTTTTCTATCTAACAATATCTCTATCTCTGTTCCTGGGTCTACTTGCTCAGGTCTTAGTGATACTTTCTCTAGGTAAGTTCCTGATTGAGATGATGTTCCATCCTCGTCATATTCAGTAAGTACATATAAGTCACTGCCTTTAATTGCAGCACCTATTATTTTCTTTGCACCACTAACTTCCCAGTAAGACCAAGCTGATTGAAGCTTTGTATCTTCTTCAAAGAAGAACTTATAAAGATAGATTCTCTTAGGTTGGTCAAGGCTGAGCATTGCAACAACATCTTCTGCGACAGCAGAAATAAGGTTACATAGATTTGTCGGTATATATCTAGGAATACTGGATGTTACATCTTCAGATAGAGGTACTGATCCACTGGAGTCAGGAAGAAAGAACTCTCTTAATCCACTGAAGTTTCCTTTTGTGATAGGGAAATATGTATTACGACCAACAGCTATCGGGTCAACAGATATATCCATATCAAAGGAAGTCATCTGTGTGATAGTGGCTGTCTTAGGTGTCAATGCAGAACCTACGTTCAACCCTGCATCTAATCTGAATTGAGCGTTCCTACTAAATAAGAGAAGAGTGTTAGCAAAGGCGACAGTAGATAGAAGGATATTGATAGAACTACCGCCACAAGCAAGATCTACTGGGTCACTCTCCACAATAGTCTGAACAGTTTCAGGCCAGAACCTTCCGTGATCATCACTAGCAGAGAGGATGACATTCT
>Ga0181420_1000726_pt1 | contig 12858 bp, 7 predicted proteins | sample 43SPOviralmetaG_FD_130145 | JGI IMG/M metagenome (GOLD analysis project Ga0181420, IMG submission 130145) | Marine viral communities from the oligotrophic San Pedro Time Series (SPOT) site, San Pedro Channel, CA, USA - 43 SPOT_SRF_2013-05-22 | ecosystem: Environmental > Aquatic > Marine > Strait... | reverse complement strand
TATTGGATCAGAAGATGTTGATTTAATCAATTCTTGATCATCTCTGTCAAGAGTAATGTTTAATCCTTTAATCTGACCAGCATGTATTACCGCAAAATCAGCTTGTGTAAATACAGCAGAACCAGGATGAATATCGATTTTTTGAAAATCTAGATCTGCTAATTCAATAAGTGTCGGGTTTAAAAAAGTAGTCATTGTATACGTTATTAGGTTAAATTTTTCTTTTTTTTTTTTTTAATTTTAGGTAGAATTTTTGAACTATCTACTAAAAAGGCTTAAATACACAGTTATATATTAAGTTTAATATAAATGTAATATAAAAATTTAACGAATCACAATGCTTTTAATTGATGAGTATCTAACATGGCTAGAGGAGCAGAAAAAAATTCATGGTGAAAATACTATTGTTTTTTGCCAAACAGGCAGTTTCTTCGAAATTTATTCTTGGGAAGAAACTGCTACTCAAATCAAAGTTGCTGAAGAAATTTTAGATTTTAAAGTTGCTAAAAAAAAGACAACAAAGGGAACACACTATATGGTAGGATTTCCAATTCATTCGAAGGCAAAACATGAAAAAAAATTATTAGCAAATGGTTACACAATTGTTTATGTCGAACAAGTATCAAAAGAACCGGTTGTTAGAAACATTACAAATATTGTATCTCCCGGAACGGTTATTACTGATAGTGATGGTGATAATGATGATACATTATTTGCTTCTGCTTTAATTGAAGAAGAAAATGAGAATAGTTATTATTTATACGTATCATTATACGATTCAACCACTGGTGATATACAAATTCTTCCAATTCAACAAGAAAACAACTCATCCTTAGAGAAAGTCGAATATAAAATAAATTGTATTATAGAAAAATATGGGGTAATTGAAATATTGAGAAATACAATTTCGAACAAAGGTCATATCAAATTATCTACTTCAAAAATATACAATAAGGATAAACATTATACGAATGATGTTGCAAAAAAAGAATTTAACGATTCAAAGATTTATCAACCAGAAATGTTAAAAAAATATTTCTCAAATTATAATACAGTTTTTCTCAATATTTTTGAAAATTTAGAATTGACTTTCGCCGATACCTGTGAAATAGGTAATTTAATTCTAATGTTAAATTATCTGAATTTATATCATGTCACGCATGTTACAAACTTAAAAAAACCTTATTATTCTAATAAATTAGAAAAAAACGTATTAAAAACTTATAATAATGTTTATGATAAATTTCAAATATTTTCTAATAATGAAAATTCATTATTTCAAATTTTGAATAAAACATTAACAAATCTTGGAAAAAAAAAACTTAGAAGTTTTATTTATAATCCTTCTACGAATATATCTGAATTGAATAATAGATATGATTCTATAGATTTTTTAAAATCTGATAATGAACTACGTGAATTAATTAAAAATAATTTAAAAATCATTGATTTAAATAGATTATATAGAAAATTTTCACTAGGAAAAATTAAAGCTTATAACGATATTCCGAATATTGTATCTATTAATCAAAAAATTACAAATATTTTATCTTATTTTTATCAAAATAATATAAAATTCGATTGGATTCCTAAAATTGAAATATTTGAAAAATTTAAAGAATATTCAGAAGAAATTTCATCTATTTTTTGTATTGAAAATTGCAAAGAAAGTATTAACAATATGTCAGACAGTAAAAATATATTTTGTCAAAATATTTCTGTACAGTTAGATAATTTATTTCTAGAAAAACAAAACTGTTTTGAGAAAATAAATTTAATTCAAAAAGAATTATCTGAATATATTGGCGAAGATATTAAATTAGATTATACAGACAAAGATGGCTATTTTTTAACAACAACACAAAAGAGAGCACAAAAACTTAAAAAATATAATGATGATAAGAATAAATTCCCAGATAAACAAGAAAATAACAAAAATAAATTAACAATTACAAATACTAAAAATAATGTTAAGATTTTTAACGATAGTTTAAAAGAACTTAGCAATAATATTATTGTTTATTACAATGCAATACAAACTGTAACAACGGAACTTATTACAAAATATACTAATGATTTATATATAAAATATTTTGATAAATATATCAATGAAATTATTAATTCTATAACAATGATAGATGTGTTTCATTCGTGTGCTGTTGTTGCAATTGAAAATAACTATATTAGACCAATCTTAAATGAAGATTCAAACAGCAAACTACAAGCTGAAAGTTTAAGACATCCAATAATAGAAAAAATACTATTTACTGAAAAAAAACAATTTATTCCAAATGATATTGAACTTAGTTCCGATTCAAATTATTTGATATACGGCGTTAACTCTGTGGGTAAATCCTCTTTATTAAAATCGATTGGGATATCCGTAATCATGGCGCAGGCAGGTATGTTTGTCGCAGCAAAAAAATTCATTTTAGCGCCCTATGAGAAAATAATTACAAGAATTGGAAATGTTGATAATATTTATAAATCACATTCATCATTTGTCTGTGAAATGATCGAAGCAGACAATATTGTAAATCATTCTGATAATAAAACACTTGTAATAGCAGACGAGATGTGTTCATCTACAGAAATAGAATCAGCAGAAAATATTGTTCTAAGTATTATAAAATGGTTAAATCATAAAAATTCGACATTTGTTTTTGCAACACATTTTTATAAATTAATAGAATATGTTAAAGATATCAATGGATTAAACATCGCTCATTTGAAAGTATTAATTGATCCAAAGGACAAAAATAACTGGATATTTGATAGAAATTTAACAGTTGGGATTCCACTAATTAAAAATTATGGAAATTTAATTGCTTCTAAAATCTTTAAAAATACAAAATTTCTAAAAATTTTAGAAAGAACTAAAAAAGATAACAAACAAAATTTGAAAAGTAAGAGATCTAATTATAATAATTCGGTAATTATGGATAAATGTAAAATTTGTGGATATTTTCCAAAAGATGAATATCATTTACCATTACATGTTCATCATATATCTGAGCAAGCTGAAGCAAATGAAAATAATTATATAGATCATTTTCATAAAAATACAAGAGCAAATTTAGTAGTTCTTTGCGAAAAATGTCACAAAGCTTTTCATAAAAATAAAATTATTATAGAAGGATATTCATCAAATATGTCTGGTAATGAAGAATTACAATATCATTTTGCAAATGAATAAAAAATAACCCTCTGCAGCTTTTATTATTCCGGACTTAGGACCCGACATAGTATATTATTACACATCATATACAATGGTAGCATTACTTTTTTTATTTTTATTTATTTTTATTTGTTTTTGTTTTGTTTTTCTTTTCTAATAATCAGATAAATAATCATTATCTGATCCATCATACCATGGAGCATTTTCTTGTATATTGAAATTTCTTGTCATATTAATAAAAAAAACGATTTAAAACTAAACTTTCCCCTCTGCAGCTTTAAAATTCCGGACTTGGGACCCGGCACATTATTATTTAATGTGGTGGCATTATTCTTTTTTTTGTTTGTTTGTTTTTTTGTTTGTTTGTTTTCTTTTGTTTGTTTGTTTGTTTGTTTTGATGTAACCCCTACATCCGCTTCTTTTTTAAAAGTTTTTAATTGTTGTATAATTTGTTTTTGAAGTATCTATTTTAACCGCTTCTCTTAAAATTACTTTTAAGAGAGTTACTTTAAAATAGACTAGTAAGAGTTTTGTTATATTCTGATGAATTATTTTAACTTTTTATAATTTGATGTATCAGAATATACCGCTTCTTACTTTATAATTAATATATGAATTTTAAAATTCACATTTTAATTAGTTTTTGTTTTTACTATTTATGTTTTTCTATACTTTAGATCAAAAATGTATTCATTTTTTTTGACATTTGTTTTTTTTTCAGTTGTACCATGGTGCATGTTCTTTTATGTTAAAAGAGTTTGCACCATAGAACATGTAATTTTTAAATGTTTCTTTTGACACATTCCACTTATTGAGAGGCTGATTGAAAGAAACTGCACCATGAAATAATCCAGCCATTGTTCCGATATTCGATACATCCCAATCATTAAGAGGCTGATTGAAAGATATTGCATTACAAAACATACCTTGCATATCTTCTACATTGGAAACATTCCAATTGTTGAGAGGTTGATTAAATGTTGATTGAATACAATATACGTTATCTGCAAACATATGTTTCATATTTATTACATTTGATACATTCCAACTGTTGAGAGATTCATTATAACAAGTCGCTTCTTGAAACATACCTTCCATATTTGTAACATTGGATACATTCCAATTATTGATATTTTGATTAAAAGATTTTGCACAATGAAACATATTCTCCATATTTCTAACATTGGATACATCCCAATTTTTCAGAGGTTGATTGTAACATATTGTGTTTGAAAACATATCTTTCATATTTACAACATTCGATACATTCCAATTATTGATATATTGATTGAATGAATTTGCTTCACTAAACATATAACCCATATTTGTTACATTCGATACATTCCAATTCGTCAAAGGTTGATTATAAGATTGTGCGAATTTAAACATGTTACTCATATTTGTTACACTTGATACATCCCAATTGTTGAGAGGGTGATTGAAAGATGTTGCTTTATAAAACATACTTCCCATAGTTGTCACATTGGATACATTCCAATCATTTATTGGTTGATTAAACGAAGTTGTTCCACTAAACATATAATCCATATTTATAACATTGGATACATTCCATTTATTAATAGGTTGATTGAAAGTTGTTGCAAAAGAGAACATAGCTTTCATATTAGTAACATTAGAAACATTCCAACGTGAAATATCTTCATTAAAGTTTTCATAACCTGAAAATAGATTATGCATATCTCTTACATTTCCAACATCCCAATCATTAATTATTCCATATTTATCTATAATTTGTTGTTTCTTTTTTTTATTTTTTGATAAATATTCTTTAACAATTCTATGTATAATTTCATCAGTTAATGGTTCTGTATAATTGATTATGTTATTATCTACTTCTTCAGTGTCATGATAATTAACAGTATCTTCTATATAATCTTGTGTATCGTATTCTACAGTTTCTGGTGTATAGTCTTGTTTATTAAAAATAAAACCGTTTTTTAAAATATCTTCCATCATTGTATTTTCTTCTATTCTATTAAGAATAAAAGACATTTTAGAGTAAAGATTATTATTTTGTTGTTAATTAATACACATACATACATAAAAGAAAAATTTAGTCATTTTTTTAATTTTTCTTTTTGTTTTCAAAATAATCCAACCAATCTGCAGGACTTTCTTTTTTTCCACCGGAATAAGTAACAACTAAATTTTGGGTTAATAACCATTCATTAATATTAATATCATTCAACCATATTTGACATAAATATCTTCCATATTTATCAATTTTTACATTTGTAATATAAACATATTCATTTAAAATTTTATTTTTAAGTATATCCCTTGCCTTCTGAGCAGCTTCTTTTTCTCGTTTATTTTTTGATCTTAATTCCGGACCATCAATACTGGCGAGACGTATTGAAAAACGTGAAATTACACTTTCTTTATAAGGTTTTGCAACAATTGTAATTGAATCCACATCATAAACTTTAATAACTTTGCCAAATGTTAAATTCGGAATAAAAAAATCTGTATTTTCCCAATTCGCTTTATTCAAATCTTTTAATAATTTTAAATCGATTTTATTTTTTGACTTTTTAAATTTTAAAAATAGTTTTACTTTTTTAAAGAATTTCATTTTATAATATTATATTATAAAAAAAACTAATCTATATAAAAAAAACTAATCTAGTCGAGAGTTTTTATATTGGGGATATAATTTATTTAACCAGGGATTAAATAAATTAATTTATAAATAATGATTATGATGTAACCCCTATATCCGCTTCTCTTTCATAATTTTTAATTGTATATATTCTTTGAAGTATCTATTTTAACCGCTTCTCTTAAAGTAATTTATATATATTTTAATTGATGTAACCAACATAACCGCTTCGTTATTTTACGAGTTTTTATGTGATGGTTGGGTTTAAGAGAGTTACTTTAAAATAGACTAGTAAGAGTTTTGTTATATTCTGATGATTTTTAAATTATATGATTTGATGTATCAGAATATACCGCTTCTTTTTCATATTTTTTAACTATTTCTAAATTGTGTAACATTTCTAAATAATGTAACTATTTCTAAATAGTATAACTATTTTTAATTGTATAATTTGTATTTTGAAGTATCTATTTTAACCGCTTCTCTTAAAGTAATTTATTTATTTTATTTGATGTAACCAACATAACCGCTTCGTTATTTTACGAGTTTTTATATGATGGTTGGGTTTAAGAGAGTTACTTTAAAATAGACTGGTAAGAGTTTTTTTATATTCTGATGATTTTTAAATTATATGATTTGATGTATCAGAATATACCGCTTCTTACTTTTTTATAATAATTAATCTTTATATGAATTTTTAAATTCACATTTTAATTAGTTATTATTTTTGTTCTTACTATTTATGTTCTTTTTTTTATACTTTAGATCAAAAATGAATTCATTTTTTTGACATTTTTCAATAAATGTCAAAAAAATGAATATTATAATTCCATAAAAACTTAAATAATAAAACATAAAACACTCATCCTGAGTATATTATTAATATGTCTTCTCATACGAATTTTATGGGAGCGGAATGCTATGAATTGTTCAATCCAATTCAAGCTTTAAGACTCCCACTATGTTCACAATTCCTTGGAGAACCGTCTTATTATATGCCTGCAACAGATACAGAGCCAAAAGACGAACTCAAGCTTAAAAAGACATTGGATCAACTAGGAGATAATGTTATATGTCCTAAATACTGTTTAATGTCTAGGCAAAAAGCTTTCTACGAAGCAGCTAATCTTGCTCTGGACTATAACTTTGCGGCAACTTTAGAAGAAGCAAATAAAGCGAGGAATAAATTCTTCATGCGTAAAACTCCAGCACAACTTTTAGCTATTGCAGCTTCTCATCCTGGGCGTATAGAGTTTAACAAAAAGAACCCAAAAGCTTTTCGTGATGTTGTAAAACAATGCTGTCCTTTACCAGGTGATATTGAATCTATTTTAGATGCATGGAAATCACTACATGGCAGTAAGAGTAAGTTTCCGAGTTTCATGAAACGTGCATTTCAAGATCGATTAAGTGATCTTACTGCATACCACGCGGGTAAATATTCGCGCGCAATCATTGACATGACTCGTATTAGTCATGTCAAAAAGAAAATAGTAGTAGAAACAAAAGTTTTGGATCCTTTGATGAAAAATGGAAAACTGCAATTGGATGACTCCGCAATTACGTGGGAAAAGCATCGATCACAAGGAAAAACGTGGGTAGAAACATTTGATGCAATGGATGGTCACATTCCACATATGGCAGCTCTTCGGAATTTACGTGGATTTTCTCAAAGTAATCCCGGTATTGAGTATATGAAAAAATATTGTTCTATGCTGTTATCTGGTGTAAAGAATGGTAAGCAATTTCCATATCGGTATATTTCAGCTTATGAAGAATGCAAAAAAGCTTCAAAAGGTCCTGAGACAGAAACGTCCGCGCCCGCCATCCACAAGCACGTCCAAAAGAAGAAGGGGGGATATATTCCAAAAGTAAAACCTCCAATTAAGCCTGTTTATTTCGAAATGATGGAAACGTGTTTGCAAAAATGTTTACAAAAGTCGATTGAAAATTTTCCTTCGTTGCAAGGAAATGTTATGGTTCTAACAGATAATAGTGGCTCTGCACATGGTGCGTGCACATCAAAATATGGTACTCGTACAGTAGCTGATATTGGAAATTTATCGGCTTTATTGACTGCATTATCTTGTACCGGTAAAGGTGTTGTGGGTATCTTTGGTGACAAATTACACGAATATACGGTAGACAAGAGTCGCTCATTACTTGAGCAATATGAAGAAATTACTGAACTAGGAAAAACCGTTGGTGGTGGAACAGAAAACGGTATTTGGGTATTCTTCAAAAGAGCATTTGCTAATCCAGCAGATTATTCTTATGATCACTTATTCTGTTATTCTGATATGCAGGCTGGACATGGTCAACTTTACGGTTCTGATCCGGAAATGCAAGAACAATACTTATGCAAGCACGATGCGCGCCAAAGATACATTGATGTAATGTCATTGATTAATGACTATCGTAAAACATTGAATCCGAAAGTAAATATTTTCATGGTTCAAACTGCCGGATACAACGACGCCATTATTCCACAAACAACTTATAGAGGTGCTATACTCGCAGGGTGGACTGGAAATGAAGTCGTTTATGCCGATCAGTTAGTGAAGTTGTGGGATGAAGTAGAAAATGTGGGATAAAATATGATGGAATTCTGATTTCCCCCTCTTACTCAAAACAAACAAAAAAAACAAACAAAAACTAAAAAAAAAAAAAACAAAAACTAAAAAAAACAAACAAAAAATAAATAAAAAAGAATAATGCCACCACATTAAATAATAATGTGCCGGGTCCCAAGTCCGAAATGAAAGCTGCAGAGGGACTTTTTTATATAAACCTTGATTTTTTTTATCATTATTATTAATGGCTAAAACAAAAAAAAGAACAGTTATTGAAAACAGAAAATTAACTAGAAGAAAATCTGTTAAAAATAAAACTGTAGAAAAATCTCAGAAATTAAATAATAAGATTCTCCGTAAAAAAAAAGGAGGAAGACCATATATAGATGATAATACATATGATCTAGGATATATAGACATTGAATATGATGGATATGATGAATATGTTGATACAAAAATTAGATTTTCTAATTCTCTATTGGCAGGTATTATACTTGTTACTGGTGGTATATTTATTGTAACTGCTTCAGCTATCGTAACTACATTATAAATTCAAAAATATCTTGTTTTTCTTATTTTACAAATTCTTCTTATTTTTGCTTGAAATACTTTAAATGCTTTTTCAATGATTGGTAATGTATTATGTATATGTAATAAATCTAATCCATCAATATAAATAACATCTACATCATTGTTACCAATAATCCCTACAATGTAATGAGTTATTGGTCCATCATGAACAGCATTTTTATGTCTATTATAATTCCTTTCTGCAAAATCGATATGACTTGCAATTACATTCCATTTAGTTGGTGAAGCAAAATAAACTACTAAGTGACCAAATGCAAGTGATTTTAGTAATCTGATAATTTTATGATGTGACATTCTATTAAATATTCTATCTAATTCTAAGTCTATTTGATTTTTATAATCAATATATGAAAAAGAGCATCCATCTAGGCTAATTGTAAATCCGTTCTGCTTATTTTGTAATCTTAAATTATCAAATATATTTTTCATCCATATTTTTATTATATCACTTTTATAATTTTTATTTTCACATAAATATAATTGACTCGATTTATTCAAATTTTTTGTTTTTGTAAGATACTTGAAATCTTCTAAAAAACCATTTTTAGAATAAGGAGTTGTACAAATTTTTTTTCCATTTTTTGTTGTTGTAAAAATCGCATCTATATTTTGCATTTCATATAAAAGAGTCATTTTTTTTCATATATAATTTGTAGTTAATTACAATATAATTAATCATTTTTATTCATTAATCATTTATTATGATATAAAGAATATTTTGTAAATAGAAATATATAAAATGTTTGAAACTAACTCAAATGAATTTAATTCTGATTCTTTAAAAAAAGAATTGATAAATGTAATCAAAAAAAAAACTTCATTAAATAACTTTGACATTTATGATCCAATTTTAGAATACATATCATCTTTAGCTTCTTATATGTGTGTAAATGAAATTTTTCATTTATGTGAATGGGAAAAAATTTGTCAAATATATTTACATGATTATTTCGAGGATGCTTTAGATATTACCCAAGAATTTATGGATGTTTGCGAAAAGAAAATACCAAAGAAAAATATCGAGATTGACATCCCCGAAGGAGAAGGCCAAATATTATGTAATGTAGAATTCAAACTAGCGTATGGTGGTAAAATATTATTAAATACTACAAATTTTCATGTAAGAAGAGGTAGAATTTATGGACTATTGGGTCACAATGGTTGCGGTAAATCAACTCTTATGAGAGCAATTAGTTCCGGACAATTAAATGGATTTCCTGGAGCGGATGAGTTAATGAAATTAAAAGCCTGTTTTGTGGATCATGATATTGATGGAAGTGAAGCGAATACACCGACTATTGATTTTTGTTTACAAGTTCCGGTATTGGCCCCGTTAGGAAAAGAAAAAATTCGTGAAAAATTACTTAATATGGGATTTACAGAAGATTTGTTACAAAAACCAATTTGTAATTTAAGTGGAGGATGGAAAATGAAATTAGCTTTAGCTAGAGCTATCTTATTAAACGCTGACCTTCTCTTGCTAGATGAGCCGACGAATCATTTAGATACAGAGAAACAAGCGTGGCTTTGTGATTTTTTAACAGGACCGGAATGTGAAAATGTTACAACATTAGTTGTTTCGCACGATTCTAAATTTTTAAATAAAGTTTTAACTGATGTTATTCATTATGAAAATATGCGTTTAAAAAGATACACTGGTAATTTAGATAAATTTGTTGAGCAATGTCCAATGGCCAAAGCTTATTTTTCTATTCATGATACAGAAATGAAATTTATTTTCCCAAAACCGGGTCCTTTAGAAGGTGTTAAATCAAAAACAAAAGCGATTATACAAGCAAAGAATATTTCGTATACTTATCCAGGTAGTAATAAACCAACTCTTAAAAATGTTACAGTTCAGTGTTCACAAGCTTCAAGAATTGCTTGTATCGGACCAAATGGGGCTGGAAAATCAACTCTAATCAAAGTACTTGTTGGTGAAACAAAATCTGATAATAATTCATCAGATATATATAGACATCAAAATTGTAGAATATCATATGTCGCACAACATGCATTTCATCATATTGAGAGACATTTAGAAATGTCGCCGGTTCAGTATATTCAATGGAGATTCTCGGGTGGTTTAGATAAAGAACAGCAGGAGATGGAAGCTGCTCAGTTAACTGATGAGGAAAAGAAAAAATTAAAACAAGTTTTTATAGTTTATTTAAGAGAATTAGCTTCTGAGTTAGACTCCGCAGGTAATGAAACTGGTCAAAAAGAAATTGTATTTGACAAAATGGAACCATTATTAGATGGACAAAAACCCCCGCCAATTGATCCATCTAATGGATTATTTAATAATTGTGTCAGAACAATTAAACAATTAATAGGAAGAAGGTCTAGACATAACGAATATGAATACGAAGTTAAATGGGGGGACAAAGATGGGAAAACAATTGAAGAAGCAGCTACTTTATATGTTCCAAGAATTGTATTAGATAAAAATGGATTTTTTAAAATGATGAAAAATGTTGATGATAAAATTGCTGCGGAATCTGGGAATTCAAAACAACTAACAACAAATTGTATTCAGAAACATTTGAATGATTTCGGATTAGAAGAAGAATTTGGAACATATGGTAAAATAAAAAATTTATCGGGTGGACAAAAGGTTAAATGTGTTATTGCCGCATCTATGTGGTTCTGTCCCCATCTCGTAGTTTTGGACGAACCAACCAATTATTTAGATAGAGATTCCTTAGGTGCTTTATCTTCCGCAATTAAAGATTTTGAAGGTGGTGTGCTTATGATTTCGCACAATGCTGAATTTTTTGACGGAATTGCACCAGAAATTTGGGAAGTTCCCGGAGATACAAGCGTTAACATTTCTGGAGCGGATTACTTAGAAGCTATAAAACAAAAAGAATTACAAGAGGCTAGACAAAAAAAGAAGTGTATTCCAAAAATCGAGGAAGAGAAATTTGATGCGTTAGGAAATAAAATAGTTGTTGAAACTTTAGCTTCAGACATCGATAGAGATTATATTAAAAAAATGTCAAAACAACTTAAAATTTTAAAACAAAGATTAAAAAAAGGAGATGCTTCGGTTGAAGATGAAATATTTGAATTAGAAGAAAAATTTAATAATGCAAATGCTATATTAAAAAAAGAAAAAGAAGCCGCAAAATTAGAGAAAAAAGCTTTAAAAAGTAAAAAGTAAAATATATATATATAATAATTAATAATAATGTCCGAAAATATAAGAAACGATTGAACAACTATGTTAGATTTGAGAATACAAGAATGCAAAAAAAGAGGAGAAAAAAGTAAAGAATGTATTTTATTAAAAATGATACTTAATAGAAAATGTATGGACAACCTTCACTAACAAAATAAAAAAATTTCCTCTGCAGCTTTAGTTCCGGACTTGGGACCAGGCAAAGTATATTAACATATTTAGATAGTAAAATCAATCATTTTTACTTATATATATATATTTATATACAATTATCAGAATTATTTGATGCCAAAATCGACTAATATAAATAATTCAGTTATATTTAAAATATAATTTATTTAATTTTTATATCATTAAAAACAACTTAAAAAAACAAAACAAAAACTTAAAAAAGAAAAAGTAATGCCACCACATTAATTAATAATGTGCCGAGTCCTAAGTTCGGAATAATAAAAGCTGCAGAAGGATTTTTTTGAATCGAAAAATAATCATAGATTTTTTTATTCATCATGATCAAACAGATTTGCATGAGTCTCAGCATCATATTCCTCATCATATTCCTCAGTTTCTTCATTTTGTTCATTATTTTGAGTATAATCGTTTTCGGCATTATTGTTATTATCATATTCGTCATTATCATCATCATAATCATCATTATCATCATCATCATCATCTCGAAGTTTACCGAATTGATCATGTTGACCAACAT
>Ga0181420_1000721_pt1 | contig 12895 bp, 27 predicted proteins | sample 43SPOviralmetaG_FD_130145 | JGI IMG/M metagenome (GOLD analysis project Ga0181420, IMG submission 130145) | Marine viral communities from the oligotrophic San Pedro Time Series (SPOT) site, San Pedro Channel, CA, USA - 43 SPOT_SRF_2013-05-22 | ecosystem: Environmental > Aquatic > Marine > Strait... | reverse complement strand
TACTACATAGGGTACAGTTGTAAGACAGAGAAACAGTTCGAGAAGTACTTCGGAAGCTCTAAGTACGTTAAAGAGTATGAGGGAACACTAGAGAAGGACCTTATAGTGACTCACACTACAAGGAATAAGGCTAAGTTACAGGAGTTATTGTTACAGTTACAACAGATGAATGATCCATTGTGTCTTAATGACATGCTACATATACGATTACGAGTCAGTCACTTAACAGATTTCGAGCCAATTCAATGGAAACCTCGAGGGGATACGAGTACATTCTTACCGGTTCAGATACGGGAATAGCTACAGCCCTTACTGTAACTCGTTCTCAGCCGCGACTAAACTATATCTTTATATGACTAATAGTATCAAAGAAGTACTGATCAGCCCAATCATCACCGAGAGCACTCGACAATATCAGATCCAATACTTCATCTTGTAATGGAGTACTCAGTAGTGTACCGTCATTACTCCTATGTTTGAATGTTAATGAATGATGTTGACTATCTGTTAGATCAACACTTTCAGGATAGCTTGTTGCTATATGAGTCAGATTGACTTTAAATGTTTTTTGGTTATTTCTCATCATGTATATAGTATATCAAAAGTGTACCTGCGGTATCAAGTATTTTCGAAAATTATAGGAGGGGGGGTAGGTATATACTCCGCGAACCTCATATCAGGGTTAGGGGTTTAAGTATCGTGGGTGTTTATGAGAAACTAAAGCAATTTTAAAACCGCGTAGTTCAAAATTTTTTTTCTGGGTATTTTTTAGTTCTGAGGCGCTTTCTCTCTATCTACTATCATGCAACATCTCAGAGCAATGGTAACACATTAGTCCTTTACCATATAGAGATGTCGTGTTAAAATAGAGTGTACTTCGGAGAAAGAATAGTATATGTATAGTGTCTACCACTTACTAATGATATTGATCATGATTACATAAGCACAGAGAAGATTAGATACTACTATAATTGTTCTTATGATTGTTACTGCTGTATCATTCTTTGGATCGAATCCATCTTCTTCACTATAAGAACCTAATGCGTGTTTCCATATTGTCCAGAGTCTTTTCATGTTAAAACTCTATTTTGAAACTGAGACCGTTATTACTATTATTTACTACTATAACTGTTGTTACTAGTATAAGACTGTATAGAGCTATTCTTCTTGTTCTATCGTTTGAGTATCTATCTAGAAAAGTATACACAACCATATTAGATACAAATTTAGTTGTGAGTAGGTGACTCGTTGTAGGGTACGGTCCTAATACAGGATTCGCTTCTTGTAGACCAGGACAAGTATAGTTTCTTTGACAAGTGATCATATTCTTTGTCTGTATAGTGTCTACTAATTGTAGTGCTAGGTATGAACGATAAAGGGTCTTATCGGTATCATTCCATTCTGTACTATAGAGTGTTGATGATATGAGTAAAGTAAGTGTTAATAGTAATGTTTTCATGTTATGTTGAGTATACTTGATACTTCTATGTCATGATATGATTCATTCTTCATATCCCATACGAGTATCTTGTCGCTATCGTTTTGTATGTTAGTATGTATTGTACATTCTAGAGTGTGTACTTTGTCGCTCGTAAGTGATGTGTAAGTTACGTTTCGAGTCTGTTTATACAGTAGTGAAAATACTTCTTTGAATGTCATGATTATATTTATGTTGATACCGCGGGTACACTTTTGTTATACTATGTACATGATAAAGATTAAGCGACGAATTGTGACTTGGTTCTTCTGTTCAGAAGTGTCAAATTTTCTAACACCAGTTATATCATTCTGTGTATTGATCAAGTCATTAGAGGTGATACTAGGTTGAAACCGCGGGTACACTTTTGTTATACTATGTGTATAGAGTTTAATAATCAAGAGGTAAAAATTGAAATATAACGTAATAATGAAAATCCCATCTGAGAAAGAGGGTACATATAATGAGAATAAAATTCTCGATTTTGTGAAAGGTCTAGGTTGGAATCTAGACAAAGTTAATGGTAGACATAACGCTTGGTGGTTTACATCAAAAACTGATTATGTCGCTGGTATTACTAGAGGTGGACTTGTCGATGGTCCTCGTTACTACAAACTAGTAATCAACTCAAGAGAGTTTGGTATCGAATGTGGTGGTGACTACAATGGTTGGTCATTCGCTAGTGAACTTAGAACAGAAGCTAGGAGGGCAGCGTAACATGAACTATATGTATATATTAACAATTTGGTCCAAGAATCATTTGAAGAAAGATACGAGTGTCTTTAATCTCGCTTTTGATAATGAGAAAGAAGCTAGGAAAGCTTTTCATAATTCAGTATTAGAATATGGTATTGAGTATGTTACAGTTACTAAGGAGGTCGTGTAATGAAAGAAAGATTTGTCAAGTTAAATGATTTACAAGGTTTTGATGATGAATTTCTAAGTGCTCTCGGAGAGTTAGAACAAAGAGTTTTCGAATCGTACAATACATTCATGCCGGCTACTCATAGTGGTCGTGATGTTATTCCTGGTGAACACCCAATGTATACAGAATTCAAAAAGAACTTTGGGTATGAAACGAGTGGTAGAAAATATCTCAAACTCGTATCGGGTGCCTTCGGTGAAGGTCAAGCTTCGGTTTGGGGTTTCATCGCGAAGTCAGACTTTCAAGTTAAGAACAAGAAGAAATCAGGTGGTGAATTCATTGATTTCAAAGAAGGTGATTTACTTATGTCAGCGGGTTGGAGAACACCGGCTCTTAACAAATCAAGAGGTAACATCTTTAGTGATGATTACAATGTTCAATGGACAGGACCGAACTACTTAATATGAGTTTAGATAGAATAATTTATAGTGATACTAATCCTCACCCACAATGGGTTGAGAGTTGGTATTCAAAAACAAACAAGTATCCTCCGATTACAGACTTTGATGATTTCGAATGTATTATGGAAATCACAGATTGGAGTGATATAGAAACTAACGTACCGAGTCATACTTATGTTCTCAATCGAGCTGGACATTGTTGTGGGTACTTTATGAGAAATCAAATCAACAAAGAAAATTGGGTTGAGTTCGGAAGACCGTCTACTCAATTCAGTAAGTCAAGAAGAAAATTTACAAAGGTAAAAATAAGAATATGATATTTAGATTAAATACTCTTTATAAAAGAGACAGTAACGGAAAAATTCGTGAATACAATATTGAATGGACAGGTCATGGAGTCATGCAACCTGGTTACAGAACAGTATCGGGTATTCAAGGTGGTAAAATGGTAACCTCTGAATGGAAGTATACAGAAGGTAAGAACATTGGAAAAGTCAATGAGACTTCTCCGTCAGAACAAGCTGAGAAAGAAGCTGTCGCGAAGTGGGAAAAGAAAGAAGAAAAAGAATACTTCGAGAATATCGAAACGATTGATTCTTATGATAAGTTCAAACCCATGTTAGCTCACGATTATACAAAGAGACCACAAGACACAGGTTTCAGTCAACCGAAATTAGATGGTATAAGATGCATCGCGACAATCAATGGATTGTTTACACGAGCTGGTAAAGAGATTACTACTTGTGATCACATTGAACATGATCTATATGACTTCTTTATCGAGAATCCGTATGTCACTTTAGATGGTGAACTTTATAATCATGAACTTAAAGCTGACTTTAATAAGATTACGAGTCTAGTTCGTAAAGTAAAACCTTCTCCAGAAGAAGCTCAAGAGTGTCATGAGAAAGTTCAGTATCACATTTATGATTGTTATGATAAAGAAAATCCCGATGATATCTTTTCAGTAAGAACATTCTGGTTAGACAAAGACCTTACAGAAGAAGGTGCTTTGAAAATAGTACCGACAACTTGGTGTGACAATCAAACAGCTTTAGATAACTCATACGCGTATTATCATGAACAAGGTTACGAAGGTCAGATGGTTCGTAACGATACACCATATGAGAACAAGAGAAGTAGAAATCTTCTCAAAAGAAAAGAATTTATAACAGAAGAATTTGAAGTATTAGAAGTATTAGAGGGACAAGGTAATTGGCAAGGATATGCTAAACACTTTGTTTTGACTGATGGTGAAAATACATTTAAGAGTGGTGTTCGAGGTAATCAAGAAACCTTGAAGAAACTTCTAGAACAAGAAGTGAAACCAACATGGGTGACTTGTCGATATTTCGAGAGGTCAGTTGATAATATTCCAAGATTTCCAGTCGTGATCGATTGGGGTAATGGTGAAAGAGAAGATTAATGAGTACAAGTATCAGAAAAAAAATAGACAATGAAGTAGAGTCTTCATTAAGTAAATTAGTAAAAGACAATAAGAAACACAAATACGGTTCTTCGAATCTTATAGGTCCTTTTCTATTTGAAGAAAAGAAATCTAAACAAATGTGGATGGGTCAAAAAGTAGAGTCACTACCGAGACCGACAAAGAATACTGTTGGTGTTTATGTGATTAGACATATACCCGATAACGTAATTGTGTATGTTGGTAGAGGTAATGTTCAACAAAGAATATCTAGAGTTAAAACTATACATAGCAACGAAGGTAAAAGAACAGGTGGTTCAATGCATGACGGTGCTAAGAAGATGTATGAACATGATGAAAACTTAGCTAACTATGATTACACTTACATATCATTCGGTGAGAAGAATGGTGATCCTGTAAAAAATATGTTACTAGAAATGTATAGTAAGGTTGGAGAAGCTGCTTACTATAAAGCTTTCAATCCGATCTTTAATAAAGAAGAAATGATAGGTGTGTAAATAAACTTGAAACCGCAGGTACACTTTTGTTATAATATGTACATAATGAAAAATAAAGAGGTTAAATTTATGAAAAATTCAATATTATTTATTCCGTGTACGGAAGGTACAGCGGGAGGTTCTAGACAAGGAACAATAACTTCTTCGTTTGCTGATCTCAAAGAAATGTTCGGAGATCCTGTGTTCGAAGGTAAAGGTGATAATATCACAACAGAGTTTGTGATTGATTATGAGTATCACAATGATATAAATGAAGAAACTGAAAGAGGTTCTTTCTCTTTGTATGATTGGAGTTACTCAAGGAATTTTGGTAATGACTATGAAGAAATTACATGGAATGTTGGTGGTAAGTCGTTTATGGACGGTCTCGCTGCTGACTACGCAATTAGAATATTTAATGATACCGATACTAGATATGGGTATGATGAAGCTGTCTTGTGTCACGCTACTTGGCATGAAGTTAAAGACGCAGCATAGTTTAGAGAGAGGTGAATCACGAATGGTATTTCGTAAATTGGGTTTCGTAATGATATATACTGTAGCAAGTGAAATGTCCCTAAGTGTACTGATTCCCTCTCTCGCCCTTATTAGTATATAGTATGAATATAGAAACAATATTTTTAATCGGAGATATGATTAACAGGATTATTCTTGTACTTACTTTCATAATTTTCGCAATGTGTTTTTACTATTATAATAAATAAAGAATATGACACAGAAATACGATAAGAAAGAACTAGAAAACTCAACAAGAATATTCAAATCGGCTACACCTAAGTATACTACTGATTGGTATCTTAAGTGGGTAGCTTCTTGTTTTGTTTTATGTGGTATGACTATTCGAGGTGTACCAGGATTACAAGAATTTGATTTAATGTTTTCAACTATGGGAGTTTTCTTATGGTTGATCGTTTCAATACTTTGGAATGACAGAGCATTAATTATGTTAAACGGAATAGGTCTTATATTCTTAATTAAGAATCTAATAACAAATATATTATGAAAAGATATCAAGCAATATTTATAGTTGTAACTACAGCTACTTTAGTTTACTACAACTATTCTACAAAACAAACTGTTGATGAAATACAAGAAACTATTGAGTTCGAAATTCAAGAAACAGTTGAAGAAACAAACGAGATCGTAAAAGAAATATCTAGAACGATTCATAATACACCATATGATCTAACTAATGATTATCATTGTTTAGCTTCTAACATTTATTGGGAGTCACGCAATCAATCACTAGGTGGTAAGGTCGCTGTAGGACAAGTTGTACTCAATCGGGTTGACAACACAGCTTTTCCTGATACAATATGTAGTGTAGTTAAACAAACAAAATATTATTCTAATGGTAAGATCAATCTTCACGATTGTCAGTTTAGTTGGTATTGTGACGGAAAGTCAGATATACCGTTAGAGAACGAAAAACATATATATGAGGAATCATTCATGTTAGCTGTAAAACTTCTTGAGGAGCGACCTATGGACTTCACAGAAGGTGCTGTTCACTATCATAGCGATACTGTTTCACCTTATTGGGCTGACTCAATGGTACAGACAACTAGAATAGATAATCATATATTTTATAGAAGGAATAAATAATGGGTATGATGAATTTAGGATCGTCAATGAGATACGGTCCGAGTGGTAAGAGAAGAAAAACAAAAGCATGGACTACTAAGAAAAGAAAAGTAGTAGCACCTCATTTACAAGGTGAACTAAAACAAAGTTTAGAAAGTAGACAACGAATGGAAGCTATAAAAGAATACAATGAAAAATATCCGAGTTACTCTGGACCTAAGAAAGGAAATACTTTAGTCGCTGATGATTCATACAAGAAAGAAGCTTCTAAGAACTTTACTGTTGCTATTGGATATAACAAAGGTTCGTATCAAGTGATACCGAAAAACGAAATTAAACATATTGGAAAATAAAACTATTATATATAATTAATATGGCAAATAAAAAGAAAAAAGTAAGATCAACAAAAGCATCTAGAAAAACTTTAGATGATATACATATGGGTGAAGAACCTATGGGTTCTGAATACTTCAATGAAAAGAATAATTCTTTACATTCATTCTTTGGTTGGTATAATTATATGTATGACAGAGCTAGAGTTAATCAAGTAATAATAGGGTTCGCTAAAGAACATGGATATAAGAATGCATCTAAGTTTAAAAAACTCTGGATACCTGGTTCAATAGCAGCTATTATTCGTGGACTAGAGAACGGACTAGATTTTCCAGATCACAAACTAGTTAAACTCTACGGTAAAGGTTCAACTGGTTGGCAAGCTTACTTACATACTGAAATAAGAAAGTATAATAAGAAAGCTGTAGAATTAAATGCAGAAGACTTAGATAAAGATTTAATCGTCAAGAAGAAAAGAAAAACAGTTCAAGAAAATATCGATAATAAAGTCGGACAACTTCTAGGTGAAGTTGATCATCAAATTGATATATGGGAAGAAAGTAAGTTTGATATGTATAAGTACTTGACAGAGAATAGTGTTTCATCAGCTGTAGCGTCTAAGATACCTGCTGAGTATAGACCAATGAAAGAAGAAGTTGAAGAAGCATTGACAGGTAATGATCCACAATTAAAAGAAGCATATGGGTTTATGAACATTACAGAGAAAAGAGGTTTCATAAACTTTGTTAATAAAATTATTCAAGATTCAGATAGATATGCTGAGAACAATAAACCAATTCGTAAACCAAGAAAAGCTAAAGCGATATCAGCTACAAGACAAGTTTCAAAATTAAGTTATTTAGATCATGATCCTGAGAATCAAGTCAAGTCGATTGACCCTTCGAAGATCGTAGGTTCTAAACAACTGTGGTTATTCAACAGTAAGACAAACGAGATCATACAATATGTTCAATCTGATAGAGCTGGTTTGGGTGTTAAGGGAACTACAATTCAGAATTTTGATTCTAAGATATCGAGTAGTAAAAAACTTGGTGTGAAAACAGAACATTTCATTAATCGTATTTTAGGTGCAGGTTCGATTGTACTAAATAAATGTATGAGTGAGATAAACTCAAAGGCTAGTTCAGTTACTGGTCGAGTAAATAATAATATGATAATATTAAAGGTGGATTAAATAATGGCAATCGATTATTCAAGATTAACTAATGATGCTTCAGCGGCTGAGATACTAGACGCGGCATCTAAACTAAAAACAAAAAAAGAAAAGATAGAACTCTTACAAAGATATGAGAGTCGAGCAGACTTTATGTATATACTTAGAGGTGCTTATGCTAATAACATAGAGTGGTTAGTACCCGACGGAGATTTACCTCCAGGGACTTCATTCAATTCAGCTCCGTCAATCGACACAGCTGATGATAGGTTAATAAGAGCGTATAGAAACTTTCAATATCTAGTCAAAGGTGGACCTGATATGAAACAGTCTAAGAGAGAAGACATCTATCTCAATATGATTAGATCACTTCATATAGACGAAGCTAAATTACTTATGTCTATAGTAGGTAAAAAATTACCATACAAAGGATTGACTAAAGCTCTAGTAGCTGAAGCTTTTCCTAAAGTTTGGCCAAAAGAAAGTAAAGCTACGTCATAAATACTTATATGACAAATAAATTAGGATTAACAGACGAAGAACGAGTTATCTTTTATACAGATACTACTAGTAAGAAACATGCTGGTGAAGTAAGAAGATACGACCCTATACTCGGAGTCGCTGTTGTTCGTAATCCTATGTTAAATAAACAAATAGAATTTTTGTGGAACTCTAGTACTTCTAAATGGGAAGGTACTGGAGAAGATTCTGGTTGTAATGCGTTGATAGATTTATCTCTATATCAAACGCCTATCACTAAACAAACGGATAGTGAAGTACCAACCAAAGCCACTAGTGTGTCCAGATTTCCAACATAGATTATGAGTGTGGGTGAGTTTACCCGACAAGGTATACATTATGTTGTTTAATTTGAAATAAGGAGGTGATTAGTAGTCGTTATGAATAAGGATAATACATCAACCTATTTTAAAAGGAGGACACAAAAGATTTGACTTGACCATATGGCTAAGTCATGAGATAATTAATATAAGTCGAGTAGACTTTGAAATACAGGTCTACTCAACTTTTTTGTAATGATAACCATTTATATAATAACAGGAGAAAAAAATGGAAACTAAAGTAGTAACAGTTCAAGACCTGGCAGGTGTTGTTTCAATCATTGATGTATGCTCAGCTAGAGGTGCATTCAAAGGTGAAGAACTATCTGGAGTCGGAAGACTGAGAGAAACTTTTCTTGCTGAAGTGAGAGAACAACAAGGTGACGCAGAGGCCCCAGCGGCAGTTGAAACACCAGTTGTCGACGCAGAACCAGTAGAAGAAGATAACTCTAATTCATAAGCTTATAAGTTAGAGGGATTAACTTCCCTCTTTCTTTTTACATCATAAGAAAAATGCCAATAAAATTTAAACCATCAGCAGTAGTCAGAGATAGACAAACAGGTAAACCTGTTACACAACATTATTATATTAAATGTATGTCTCAAAAAGAACTATTCGAAGAACTTAACAAGGATAACACAAAACCCAAAGTGAAAAATAAAATTCGAAACGAATTAAGTCGTAGAGGAATTAAGATTCAATGGGTAACTAAAGTATCATGAGTGAATATAACGATTTCGGGTTTACAGCAGTAGATCAAGAAGAACTAAAAACAAAGACAGGTGAAGCTGCTACAGTCGGAAAAGAAGTAGCGGAACAACTTAAAGCTGTCGCCAAGTCTTCTGCAGGACAAGCTAACTCAGCACAAATAGAAGAACTAGATTCTAAATTAGATTTACTTTCTAAACTCGTTTCTAAATCGTTAAATGAACTTGATGATCACAAAGAGAATTTATCAACAATCGATTCTAATAAAGAATTAGATTATAAAGATCGATTGATTGAATGTGAAAAACTTATTCTACCATTATTACAGAACTTAATGAAGAATGAAGATAAAGAATACATCTATTGGCCCAATCGAAAAGCCATAATACAATCACAAATTGACAGGCTACAAAAAATTACACAAAAAACTTGAAACCACTAGTACACTTTTGATATACTAGATACACTATGAAAACAATAACAATTTTAGAATATTCATCATATATAATTTTACTTGGACTAGCCATGTGGAGATCACATAAACTAGGTGAAAAGTCTGGCTCGATTTATATGTTAGAGTACTTGAGAAATAATCACTATGAAGATCCTAATGGACTTAAAGTTCCGTATCTTAATGATACAGGATTCAATCGTTTTATGTCTCACATGAGAAAAGAAAAGGAGACAAAAGATAATGTCTGATAATTCATTTTTAGTTCATGGTAATATTGGTGATGTATTCATTAAAATAACTAATGAATCAGAAGTACAATTAATTTTCGGTGAAGATGATGAATCTATTTACCGTGAAGTTGATTGGGAAACACATGAAATATATAAGACAGCTGTACAGTTCGCTTTAATGTTAGATAGTCATATTCGAAACGCTAAAGCTCTAGACAGTCTCATAGTAGATTCAACAACTGGTAGTATACCTGCCGAGTTATTAAATAATGATATGGGGTTACCGATCACAGTAGCGACGGTAATGCCAGATGATCTTGATCTCAATGATATAGAGATCAATGATTTGACAGAAGAAGAATCTGTAAACGATAACAATACAGATTTGGTTAAAGATAATGTTATACAATTTAAAAGGAAAAATAATGAAGACGAGTGATGTTATATTAAATGGTTTACAAAATAATGTAGATAATGCTTATGTAGGAAAACCGAAAGGATATTATGATCCGTCACCAGTAGAGGTATTCTTTACTAGAGTCGGTCAAGAGATATTCAAATTCACAGACGATAATCAACACAAAACACTAATGACAGATGAAGACTGGATTACTCATTGTGATACAGCGAATAAGTGTGTAAGATTTGGAACTTTATATGGTCCGAAAGACTTAGATGGTTTTAAATCAGAAGAATTAGAGATCGTTAGAAAATTCGTAGAGACAAAAAAGAAATGGATCTAGATAAGAAAAAAGAAATAGATATTCTTAAAGATAATGTTCGAGAATTACAAGCTCAACTTAGAGACGCACATCAAAGAATAGGTGAGTTGATATCTGAAAAGTCAACTAGTAATGAAGAAGTTATTCAACAGAAACAATTCATTCAAGAATTAACTGGTCAACTAAATCGAGTTAATAAAGAAACAGAAATTAAAATACAACAAGTGATGGACGAAATACCTGATGTTGTAGATTCAAAAACATTTTTAAAGGAATAGTATGCCAACTTATGATTTTCTAAATACAGAAACGAATGAAGTAGAAGAACACTTTATGTCTATTTCTGGAAAAGAGAAATGGTTAGAAGAAAATCCTCACATGAAACAACACTACACTAAAGTCCCAGGTATTGTTAGAAGTAGTGGTATGAGTACTAATGTTGATAATCACGGATTCAAAGAAGTATTACAGAAAGTAGGAGAAGGACACCCTATGGGTACAGTAGCTGATGAGCATGTTAGATTAACAGGTAAAGAAGCTAAGACACGAGCTGTAATTAAAAAACACGCTAAGATACAAGCAGAACGGGTTAAGGACCCAAAATAAATTATGAAATTTAATCATCTAGAAGGATACGAATCAGTAACATTACCAACTGAAACAATTAATGGTAAACGATATTATGTAACACCAGACGGAAACAAATATCCGTCAGTCACTACTGTAACAGGTATGCACAGTGCTAAATGGGTAGCTCAATGGAGAAAGAGAGTAGGTGCAGAAGTCGCTGATAAGATTTCTTCTCAAGCAGCTGGTCGTGGGTCGAGATATCACTACATGCAAGAAGACTATATCAATAATATAGACATTACAGAGAAGTTAAAGAAAGCTACACCTCTTGATCAAATGATGTTCAATCAGACTAAAGAACTTACTGATAAGATTGGAGATATCTATATGTTAGAGGGTTCTTTGTATAGTGATGATCTAGCTATCGCTGGTAGAGTTGACTGTATAGCAGAGTTCGCTGGTAAAGTGTCTGTAATCGATTTTAAGACTAGTACTAAAGCTAAGTCACCTAGTAAGATAAAGAATTATTTTATGCAAGAGACAGCGTACGCTAAGATGTTTGAAGAAAGATATGGAGTTGAGATAGAAAGAATTGTGACTTTAGTTTCTGTAGAAGAAACAGGACAAGCTCAGTTATTTGTTGAAAACCCAAACAACTGGATTGACCAGTTGTTGAGTCTTCGCAGTCAGTATAAAACTGAATTTGGTTTATAGGAGTAGTGCCTAAGTTATATTATGAATCCACTTACTTACATTGTAAACATGATTATCAGAATAGGTGAAAAACAACCTAATGTGACAAACATGATTTCAACGAAAGAGGCTGTGGAAGCCTTTACTTCTTCGCCGTGTCTACTCCATGATTGTTTAATATTCATCGGAGTATCCTTTGTTTATAAATAGTTATAAAGAAAATCATTATGATTTTCACATATATTTATAACAATGATAACCTTACATTCATGAGATTAATAAAGATTTAACACAAAAGTAACAATGGCATATAGTAAAGAAGTAGTAGACAGATTTGAATCAGTACTCAAAAACCCAGAAAAACATTCAGTCGGAAGATTTGACCCTAATGATGCTACTGTTATATCCGGTATGGTAGGAGCACCAGCTTGTGGTGATGTTATGAAATTAGATATGAAGATGAATGGAGATATCATTGAAGATGTTAAGTTTAAAACATATGGTTGTGGTTCAGCAATTGCATCATCAACCTTGTTTGTAGAAATGTTGAAAGGTAAAACGATTGAAGAAGCTAAACTAATTAAAGATAAAGAAATAGCTGAAGCACTTTCATTACCACCCATTAAACTACATTGTAGTGTACTAGCAGAAGAAGCTATACATAAAGCTATAGAGAATTGGAATCCTGATACAATGATCGGACACAACAATCCTCCGAAACTTGACAACTGAGCGAATGCTGTTATAATAGATATATGATCTTAACTAAAAAGAAGTTTACAAATTCAGTTGAAGAATTAGTGATAGCTAAAAAGTTATCTTACATAGATGCTATAATAC
>Ga0181420_1000715_pt1 | contig 12926 bp, 14 predicted proteins | sample 43SPOviralmetaG_FD_130145 | JGI IMG/M metagenome (GOLD analysis project Ga0181420, IMG submission 130145) | Marine viral communities from the oligotrophic San Pedro Time Series (SPOT) site, San Pedro Channel, CA, USA - 43 SPOT_SRF_2013-05-22 | ecosystem: Environmental > Aquatic > Marine > Strait... | reverse complement strand
AATTATTAAGTGGTTGATTAAAACTTTCTGATTTCCAAAACATACCTTCCATATTTGTAACATTGGATACATTCCAATTGTCGAGAGGTTGATTGAAATATTTTGCATTATTAAACATACCTTGCATATTTGTAACATTTGATACATTCCAATTGTCGAGAGGTTGATTGAAATATTTTGCATTATAAAACATATGTTCCATAGATGTCACGTTAGACACATCCCAATTGTTGAGAGGTTGATTGAATTTTGTTCCATCTCTACAAAACATGCCATACATATCAAACATACCTTTCATATTTGTAACATTTGATACATTCCAATTGTCGAGAGGTTGATTGAATGAGTCTGTATGGTAAAACATCTCTTCCATATTTGTCACATTCGACACGTTCCAATCATTGAGAGGTTGATTGAAACATTTTGCGCCCCAAAACATACCTTTCATATTTGTAACATTAGACACATTCCAATCATTGAGAGGTTGATTAAAAGATTTTGCATAGTAAAACATCTCTTCCATACGTCTTACATTTGACACATTCCAATTGTTGAGAGGTTGATTAAAAGATTTTGCAGTATAAAACATACCCCACATATTTGTAACATTGGATACATTCCAATTGTTGAGAGGTTGATTGAATAATTCTGCATCGTCAAACATACCTTCCATATTTTTAACATTGGATACATTCCAATTTGAAATATCTTCATTAAAGTTTCTTTTACTTCGACATAATTCTTTCATATTTGTTACTTGAGAAACATCCCAATCTCTTATTGATCCATAAGTGTTAATTATTTTTTGTTTTATATTTCCCAATGATAAATAATCTTTTACAACTTGATGTATGTTTTTATCATTTAGTGTAGGAATATATTCATCTATAATACCTAGTATATCTTTTGGTACTGACTGATTATGAATACTTTCCGGCAATAATTTTTCTAACTTTTTAAGCGTATCATTACTTGTAAATGACATCTTTACTTAATTTTAAGTTATTTTTGCTTGTTTTTAATTTGTTGAAGTTAAGTTATTATTTTAGTCATTTTTTTATATACCTTTTAAAAAAGATTCCACAAAAATATGCTTTAAACAAAAGCGTATTTAAAATTAAAAACACCTGATTTAACTTTTATTTATTCAAGTCTTTTTATTAAAAAGTTAAACTATTATTATTATTTTGTTAAATTAATTTTGCGTATTCAGGAGTATAGTCTCTACATTTATTAACCCCAAATATAAATTTATGTAATCTAAATCCGTTTAGACCGATTCATAAGAAAAAATGATTATTTTTTATGTTTAAACTAATAAATTAGTAAATAATATGAGAAATACATATTTTTAAATAAATATGTCGTCTGAACACCTTGAATCTGCACCTAAATGCCAATGCAAAGGGGGATGCGATTGGCCGTGTTATAAAACACCTCAAGGCAAATATTTGCGTTACTGTGGCAAGGTCTGTATGAAAGGTGGAGGGTGTATTCATGGAAAGTCAGCAATGGAAATTGGTGCAATGTATGGTGACCATCCACTTGGTAAAAAAACCAAATGTGTCTGTCCTTCATGTGATAAACCTGGATTTTTTGACGATCGTGTTTTATTGTATCAACGTTATTGCAGTCGAGAATGTCGTGATAAAAAGTGCAATCACGAAAAATCTTCTGCGGTTGAGAAAATTGCCGAAGCCACAATTCGCACACGCAGAAACACTTACATTTACGATGGCCACTTACGTCGTTTCTAGTTGACGAGGACACAGATGAGATGGAATTGCCAAACGGTGAATGGGTACCGTATGACCTTCGGCGGTTACTCCTTGCTTTAGGTAAGGACCCCGAAGACTGTGGAATGTTTTAATTCACTATTGAATACAGATCCCATGGAGACAAATGTGCAGATTGTCCGTATGCATAACGCCAAGGTTATGGCTAATGCAGTGCTGCACGACGTTGATGCATCCTTCTTGAGTGCCGTGGAAGCGTTCAAGAACGCCGTTGTGTAGGTGTCAATCTACTGGCAGAAACAAATAAAACAAATAAAAAACAAAAAAAACAAAAAAAACTAAAAAACAAAAAAAAAAAAAGAAAAAGTAATGCCACCACAATTTTATATTAATATAAAATAATGTGCCGGGTCCTAAGTCCGGAATAATAAAAGCTGCAGAAGGATTTTTTGTAATGAAAGATAACTTTGATATAATCTATTTAAAATATGTAATATAAGTATATACGATTCTGAATTATGTACTTATAAATTGATCTATTTTTTATCAAATAATATTTATTAAATTTCTAATTACTACAAAATATAATAAATAATTATTTGGGAAATTAATATTAGATGTAGATGTACTATTATTTAGTTCAATTATTATATTATTGTATGCTGTTAAAGTAGGACTTTGAGTAGGGAAATGTGTATCATATCCATGATATACATTATGTGCATGTTGATTTATAGGATCATCGTGTATATGATTAATCCAATCGTCATTTTCAATATTATCCATGATATTATTTAAAAACTCTTTATTTATTCTATTGTGAATAAATAGGTATTCATTTTTTATTCAACATAACCAATAATTTTATTTTCATCAGATAAAAGATTTAATTTATCTACTTTATATGTAGCTTTTTTTGTTTTTAATTTTATATTTAAATCTTTTTGAGTTGAAACATCTGTTTTCTCTGTCATTTTATCTAATTTAAAATTTAATTCTTCATTAACTTTCACTAATTTTTCAATTTTAATTTCTAAATTTTGATTTTGAATTTCTAATTCTTCAGATTTTTTTTTCCATCTATTTGCAAAAGAAACTTTTAAAAAGTCTGCCATTTCTTCTTTTTGTTTTTCTAGAATTTGATTTAATAAATCAATTTCTATATTTTTTTGCTTTAATTCTTCATTATGCTTGATTTCATGAATTTTTATTGTTTCTATTGCACTTTTGAAAATTGGTTCGAGTGTGCCTTCCATGATTATAATTTCTATATACTATTATCTATATATTATTTATCTATATATTATTTATCTATATATACTATTTTTATCTCATTGTAAAAATATAATCATTTTTATAATTTTTTTGTTACATATACTTAATGGACTACTTTATCAATTTCATCAATATATTAAATTTTCGAATCAACATCATTTGATATATTCTCATTTGAGATATTATCAGTATCAGTTGGTAATTTACTTTTTCTTATTTTAAATTGTATTAATAATAATATTGATAAATTTATAAAACATATTGAATTTGCTATAATAAATGACATAGAATTTATAAGAATTGCAGAAATTCCGAGAAAGATGCAAGCTAAATATTCAATTATAAGGAATGTTATATTTAATTTAGATGGATCATATATTTGTTCCTTTAATAAAGGCAATAATCGAATAATCAAAAAAAAAGCACCAATTATGCCAAATATATCGCTATTGTTAACTATCATTTTTTTATCAATTATATTTTACTATTCTTTTAAACTTATATTAATTTGTTGTAATAAAAACTTGCAACACTTGATGTTACAAATATGAATCATATGTTTAGTGCTGCTGAAAATTTTAATCAATCTTTAAATGAGTGGGATGTATCTAATGTAACAAGTATGAGTTAAAAAAATGATAGAAAATATGAGTTTAAATATTGATATAAGACAAATATTAGAATATAAAAATTAAATAATATGCCAATTCAAAAATTACAAAATGACGATGGGTATTTAACATTTAATATTAATAAATTTAATTTTCGCAAAAAAGTTGCAGCATTTGATTATGATCATACATTAGTAACTCCTAAAAAAAATACGTTTAGTTTAAATATTGATGATTGGAAATGGTTAAGAGAAAATGTTCCAAATGTTTTAAATAATTTGTATAAAAAAGGGTTTTGTATTGTAATTTTTACAAATCAATCAAAAACTTTTAAAGTAGAACAAATTAAATTATGTTTATCTACTCTTAATATACCAATAAAAGTATATATTGGTATAGATAAAAATAAACAAAAACCAAATAATTTTCTATGGAATCATTTTGAATTAAATAAAACAGTTGATTTTGATAAATCATTTTATTGTGGAGATGCATTAGGCAGACAGCATGACTGGTCAGATTCTGATAAAAATTTTGCCAATAATATTCAATTAAAAATTATAAGTCCAGAAGATATGTTTCCATTTTCAAGTAAGAAAATATCCAAATTTATTCCTGCAAAAAAAAGCGAATTAGTATTGATGATTGGTTGTCCTGCTTCAGGTAAAACAACATATGTTACTAATGAAATACCGGATGATTATGAAAAAATATCTGGTGATTTATTAAAAACAAAACAAAAAAAAATCAAAGCAGTTAATAATGCTTTAGAAAAAGGAAAGAAAGTTGTTTTAGATTCAACATGTAGAGATAAAATAACAAGAAAGATATTTCATGACATAGCATACGTATTTAATGTACCAGTTAGAGCTATTTATATTTCAACAAATTTTGAAGAATGTATGTATAATAATACAAATAGAGAATCTAAAGTTCCAAAAATTGCATTGTATACATATAGAAAAAACTTTGAAATGCCTACACTTGAAGAAGGATTTACAGAAATAATAACAATTTAAAAAATTTAAAAAATTTAAAAATGATTATGTTTTACATCTAACAAATAACTTCTAACATATTATAATTAACAATAATAATAAAAATATAAATAGAAAATATTTTTATTGTTAATGTCCTATAAAGAAGCATATAATCTACTTTTAGATATTCATCCGGATACTATGCAAAAAAAAGAAATAGTAGTTAAAAATAAAGCGATACTTCCAGATTTAATAATTTCTGAAAAAGAAATTAAAAATTATTATAACAATAACGGATTATATAATAATATACTAGAAAAAATTTCAACAGAAGAATTAGATAATTCTGTTATAGAAAAAGTTCCAATAGAAGACTTAAATAATTCATCTATAGATCAATATCTATATATTGGTGCTCGTGTACTTACAAAAAAAGGTAAACAAGGTATTATTGTCGAATTATCTGGTATCGGTGGTTGGGATAGAATTATATTAGATGGAGACAATACTTCATCTGCTATTAGACGTAAAAATATAATACTTATCAAAAAGAAATTAGAAAAAAATACTTTAAATATTGAGAATAAGAATACTTTGACAAAAAGAAAATTGTCTCAAAAACGAAGTACATCTAAAAAAACAAGGTTACAGAAAATACAACTAAATGACGTCGAGCCCGAAGCGCTGGCCGCGAAGAAAACGCTCTCGGCTCTCAAAAATGCAAACTTCAAAGACGATAAAATAGAGATAAATTCTAAATTAAGACGACGTACCATCCGGCCAGTGCCGCATGGCGTGCGTATGGGTCGCTGGATTGAAATATATTGTGCAGACCTAGACGAGTGGGTTCTTGGACGTATCGAGTTTGTTGACATATTAACAGGCATGCTCAAAATTTCCTATACAGATGGATCAGTTCGTGTATATGACGGTTGGGAAAAAAAATACTTTCGCTTTGTAAATATTGCAAATACAACTCCCCAAGTTGGAAGTCGAATAACGGTTCATAGGATTAATCGTCCTACACTAGAAAGCACTATAAATACAACTCCCCAAGTTGGAAGTCGAATAACTGTTCATAGATTTAATAGTCCTACACTCGAAGGCACTGTTAAAAAAATAGAAGGTACAGTTGGTATAATACAGTTTAATAATGGTGACAGTTGCACTATTGAATTCTGTCATTAGGTCTATCTACATGAGGATGAGAGTCGACATATTATAACAAACAAAAACAATAAAAACAAAAAACAATATAAAAACAAAAACAAAACAAAAACAAAACAAAACAAAACAAAACAAAAACAAAAACAAAAACAAAACAAAAAAAAGCAATGCCACCATATTCATATATGCCGGGTCCCAAGTCCGGAATAATAAAGCTGCAGAGGGATTTTTTTTGTCAATAAAAAAATGATTTTATATAGATCTATTAAACGAATTCATTCACATATCTAACAAAATGAAAAGTTGTAAATTGAAAAAAGAAACAGAAACAAAACAAAAAAAACAAACTGAAAATGTCAATTTGGTAACGGAGCATACTCTAAATACGCCTTCTATAGAAATAGAACATGTTCGGAAAGTATACAACAGCATCGCAAAACAATGGCATGGAACACGATATAAGGCTTGGCCTATTGTCGCAGAATTCTGTAAAACTCATTGTAATAATGGTAAAATCGTAGCGGATATTGGGTGTGGAAATGGAAAAATGGCACCGGATATTTGTAATGATGGTACATTTGCAATTGCATGTGATACATCTCCAGAATTAATCAAAATATCTAAAAAAATACATTATGAAAAAAAATACGAATGTCTTATTGCAGATGGTGTAAAATTACCATATAGAAGTAATACGTTTGATGTTGCATTAAATATTGCAGTATTGCATCATCTTTCAACCGAAGAACGCCGTATTCAATGTATTAGCGAAACTTTAAGAATTTTGAAACCAAATGGAGTTGCATTATTTTACGTTTGGGCAAAAAAACAAAATAATTCTAGATCGAATCATATATTCAATTCCTCAGATGTACTTGTTCCGTTTCATTTCCGACAACACGGTCCCGATTATGATAAAGATACTAATTATTTGTATCCGAAACATGCAATAAAAGATGCAAGTAAACAAGCAATAGTACTTAAAAGATATTGTCATGTATTTGAAAAAGATGAATTAGAAAATATTATTGCACCATTAGCCCAAATTAATGATTCCTATTATGATTCCGGAAATTATGGGGTTTCTTGTACAAAAATTGGGTGATATTCTATTCAATATGTCTAAATAAATAATTAATTTAAAAAAAAATGATTTAAAAAAAAATGATTTAATTACATTTTTAAAAAGAATATTATAATACAAAGACATAAGAGATAAACGAGAAAAAATATTACATTTTCATTTATTAATTATGATTGATATACTTTGTGATTGGAGAAAAAATATATTGAAAGCAAATGAAAAACAATATAGAAATATCGACATACTTTGTGATTGGAGAAAAAACTTATTAAAAGAAAAAGAAAAAGCAAATGAAAAACAATATAGAAATATTGACATACTTTGTGATTGGAGAAAAAATTTATTAAAAGAAAAAGAAAATAATAAGAAATTGAAAATTTCTTATTGGAGAAATAAAAAAAACAAGAACAAATTAGATTATTTGAAAGGTTTAGATTATTTAGGAATTTCAATTTCATCAAATATGATTTTTCCTCCGAATGCTACAGAATCTCTGGAATATAAAGAACTTATGTATAAATCAGCATTAATTGGCCAATTAATGAGAAGAGGATCTTTGAGAGCTAACAAATTAGGAAAAGTTTATGGCAAACCAAAAAAATATGGTATTTATATGAAATTTATTGAATATATTCAAATGAATTCAAATTTATTTAAATTAGATACAGATAATAATCCAATTATTAGCCTTGTAAATTTAAAAATTTAAATTAAAGAATATATTGTAATATTGTAATATTCATAAATGGTATATGATCCATCACTTCAAGTATTAGCCAAATCATATAATGTTGACAAAATGATTTGCAGAAAGTGTTATGCCCGCTTGTCTATAAGAGCAAAAAATTGTAGGAAAAAGAAATGCGGCAGAACTAATGATTTGCGTATCAAAAAAAAATTGAAGTAATATTATAAATTATAATATTATAATTATAATATTATTTAATTTTTTATTATTAAAACATTACAAATTATAAAAAATGAAAGAAATATATGTCTAAAATATAAAATATAAAATAATTAAGATAACGATGAAAAAACCTATCAAAGATTTAGTATTAACGCATCAGAATATGTCACCGGAGATTATGGATATGGCATCAAATAGATTTGAAATTATAAAAGGTCGAAAGCCTACAAATCAAGAACTGGAAGACATATTTTATATTTCAGAAATGAAATATGTTGCAAGTAAAGATCCAGGTGTTAAAAAAATAAAGAAAAGTTTAAATAATGATGGTGATGATGATGGTGATGGTGATGGTGATGATGATGATATTTATATACCTGACAAATATGATTCGGAAGACGAATATATTTATATAAATAGAAGAAGAAGAAGAAAAGTCACTAATACAAAAGCCATTAAAAAGAGTTCAATTTTTAGCAAAGGACGTTCTAATCATCAAGCTAAGACAGTCGTACCCTCTAAGAAAAATAATGAAGGTGTAATCTATTATCCGTGCCCACATTGTCCAAAAATATGTTTTCATGCACCTGCGTGTTTAGCACATGTTAAAAGTTGCTCTCATAGACCTCCCGGGTGGAATGATAAAGACTACTTTAAGCCTAGACATGCCCCGTACCGTTAATAACGGTACGGGGCAGACATGAATACTAAGATAAGTATAAAAAATCAAAAACAAAAAAACAAAGACAAAAACAAAACAAAAACAAATCAAAAACAAGAATAAAAAAAAAGTAATGCCACCACAATTATATTTTTAATAATGTGCCGGGTCCTAAGTCCGGAATTATAAAAGCTGCAGAAGGAAAAGTTTAGTTTTAAATTGTTTTTTATTAATATTTTAAAGTAAATCATTGTAAGTTTTTAAATTTAAATAAAAACAATTTAAAACTAAACTTTCCCTCTGCTGCTTTTGTATTTCCGGACTATCTGCTAATGGATTTCTTTTGCATTCTCTTTTCCTATGGCTGATTTTGATTTATTTTTTTTTCTTTTATTTTTTCTTCTTTGATTTCCGGTTCCTTTATTCAAGTGCGACTTATTATTTTTTAAGTTTTTTCTACGACGTCGTATATTGGAAGTAGATTCTCTACGTTTGTTATCTAAGTTCATAATTCTTTTATAATTATTCGGTGACATTTCGTCACGCAATAAATAGAAAAACACCCCCCCTGCTGTTCTTTTTCTGCTTCCATTCTGGACAAACAACCCTCCATTATCCATTATGTCTATAACGCGTTTGAATAACTTAAAAGTAGAAGTTACACCAATTGTAATAAAGATATTACGCAATAAACATGTATTTTTCTCATTAAGTACCATTGAAATATATTTTACACATTTATCATATTTTTTTGTACCGTTTTCATTTTTAATTTTGACATCAATTTCATTATCCATTATTATATTGTATTATTATATTGTATTATTATTATATTTAATATACGTTTTTTTATTTCATTTTTTTATTAAAATTGTAATTTACCTATGATCATACTAGAAATACAATATTTTGCGAATATCAAATCTTGATAAGTAAATTGAAATTAATAAATTATTTTTATATTTTTATATTTTTATATTTTTATATTTTTATATTTTTATATTTATTCCGGTTTCTTCAGTTTCTTAAATTTATTTTGTTATGAAGATACGTCATTTAAAACCAGAAAATTGATTTAATACCTGCCACTGCGATTTGATTTCTGGCCTTTGCGAGTTGGCAACTGTTGAGATTTATCGCTAGTTCGTCAAGGTTTTATGAAAGCACATGGCGTACCCTTGCAATTTTGCATACGGTATCCTTTGATTGCCTGTTTGTTTTTTGAAACAACCGAATATTCTTTTACGTCCGTCTGACTTTTATTTTCAAATTGTTCAAGAAATTTTTCTTCTTCTTTTTTCTTACGTAGAATTCGTGCGCGCTGACGTCGATCATGTATCGCATCCATCTTAAATGAATCATATCAACTTATGTTTATATGTATGTTTAAAAAGATTTCGGGTTTTCTCGGAAAATTAACCTATTCTTTTTATTCTTTTTATTTTTTCTATTCTCTTGAGCACTTAATTTAAGTTTTACCTTTTCTATTATTCTTTGAGCTTTAAATAAATCGTCATAATGATCTAAAAGAGTTATTAAATCATCGTTCTCATTATCTTTAGCTAAATCCTTACAAGTCACATTTTCATCTGTTTTGGTATGAAAATTTACACGATTATCTATCAATGTTTTTACAATTTCAATTTGTTTCTCACTGGAAATATTTATATTGTTACAAATTAAGTGAAGAGAATTCCATAAATTTAGATCCTTATGATTAATATTTACGTGATGATTTAATAATTCTTTTATAATTTGTATATTATAATTATCTTTTGCGAAATATACTGAATATTGTAAAGAATTTTGATTTTTTAAATCAACATTATTTGGATTTGCTCCACATTCTAATAATACTTTTACAATATTCAAATTATTCACAATACATGCATAATGTAAAGGTGTTTCATTGTTATAATTTTTAATATTAATATTTATATCTTCATATTGTAATAATAAATTAATTATATTGAGATATTCTTTTATAATTGCGAAATGCAATATTGAGTCTCCGACGTTTTTATCTTTATTATTTATATCTATATTTTCTTTTTCAAATAAATTTCTTAATTCATCAATATTTTCATCATAAAATGATAAATCAGATAACCATAAATTGTCATTTAAAACAAATGCGTCATCGCCTAAATTAGGAGAGGAAATCAATGATGAATTATCTTTATCAAATTTAGATATACCTCTTTCATTATTCAATTCCAAAATATCTATTTTATTATTCAATTCAGATTTAGGTTGTTCCTTCAAAAAAAAAGATTTGATAATATTTATCATTATATTATATATATAAAGTTTTTAATTTATCCTAAAAAATCCCTCTGCATTTAATATATTCCGGACTTGGAACCGGACACACTATATTTGTATCAATAATGTGGTAGCATTACTTTTTACTTTTTATTTTTTATTTTATTTTTTTTTTATTTTTTTTTATTTTTTAAGTATTTTTTTTTTATTTTTATTTTTTTTCATTTTTTTTTTATTTTTTAAATAATTTGTTTCAAATGATTATAGTTCAATATGTTCAATATACCATGTTGCATTTTCTTGTATATTAAAACTTAGTGCACCATCAAACATAAATTTCATATTTGTTACATTTGACACATCCCAATTGTTGAGAGGTTGATTAAAAGATTCTGTACAGCAAAATAATCCATACATATCTGTTACATTGGATACATTCCAATTGTCAAGAGGTTGATTAAATGTTTTTGCACCACTAAACATTTCTTGCATAATCTGTACTGTTGATACATTCCAATTATTGAGAGGTTGATTGAATAAAGTTGCTTCATAAAACATACCATCCATATTTGTTACATTTGATACATCCCAATTATTAAGAGGTTGATTAAAGTTTATTGCTCTAACAAACATAATTTCCATATTTTTAACATTTGATACATTCCAATTGTTAAGAGGTTGATTGAAATATTGTATTTCATAAAACATAGCTTCCATATCTGTCACATTTGACACATTCCAATTATTGAGAGGTTGATTGAATGATTCTGCATAATGAAACATACTTGTCATATTTTTAACTTTGGATACATTCCAATTATTGAGAGGTTGATTGAATCGAATGGCGGCAAAAAACATATGTTTCATATCAGTTACATTTGATACATTCCAATTATTGAGAGGTTGATCAAAGTATGTATCAAAAAACATACTTTCCATAGTAGTTACATTCGATACATTCCAATTAGAAATATCTTCATTAAAATGATTAATTCCGGCAAATAATTTTTTCATATTTGTTACTTGAGATACATCCCAATCATTTATTCGTCCGTAATTGTTAATTACTTGTTGTCTGTGATATAAATTATAATATTTTTCAATAACTTGATGTATGTTTTTATCATTTAGTTGTATATAAGATGCAATATATTTTATAATATCTATTGGTATTATTAAGCCATTAATACTTTTCGGCAATATTTTTTCTAACTTTTTTAGAGTATCATTACTTGTGAATGACATTTTCAACTTTATTTGTAATAAAGTAAGTTGGTTAAATACGCTTTTGTTGAAAGCATTAGAAAAGCTTATTAGAATAAAAAATAATCATTTTTTTCAACTTATTTAGAAAAAAATCCTTCTGCAGCTTTTATTATTCCGGACTTAGGACCCGGCACATTATAATATTTTTAATGTGGTGGCATTACTTTTTCTTTGTTTTTATAATTTTTTTAGTTTTTTTTAATTTTTTTTGTTTTCTTTTGTTTTCTTAGGTAGTAAATATTGTTACATTATCAGTTAATGCTGGACCTCTCCCTCCACTTTCAGTAGTTGTAAAAATATTAAACGTATCATTCACATTTGCATTTGACCAATCAAATATATATGTTCTACCTGCATATAATTTAATTGATCCATTATATTATTATATCATTTAATCAGAATCAAAACCAATTAATTCAACACATAATTTCTTATTGATATTTGACTGTATTTGTTTCTTTGTTAAATTACTCCAAGTATCAATTTCTTCTTTTGTCAGCAAATTCCTGAAATTATGTTTATATGAATTTATTGTTTCAGATTTTTTTTTATTATTATTTGTTTTTATAAAACGGTTATATTTCTTACACAATTCATAAGAATATCTATTTTTTTTCCTCTTTAACACTAATGGTACAGATACGTCGTTATTGTTCTTTGCATTAGATTTTTTAGTATTTGGAAGAAACATTTTTAATGAATTAAGATTGAAGATTCCCATATTTTCTCGACTTTTTTTTTAATATTGATATTCTTATATCCATTAAACAAAATATTAAATCATTTTTATATTTACAAGTTTTTACTTCAATATGTTACATTGGTGGATCATCATCTTCAAACATAAACTCTTTATTTATTACATTGGATAAATCCCAATTATCAATAGGTTGATTGAAAGTTATTGCGTTTCCAAAAATTGATTTCATATTGGTAACATTGGACACATCCCAATTATTGAGTGGTTGATT
>Ga0181420_1000713_pt1 | contig 12934 bp, 18 predicted proteins | sample 43SPOviralmetaG_FD_130145 | JGI IMG/M metagenome (GOLD analysis project Ga0181420, IMG submission 130145) | Marine viral communities from the oligotrophic San Pedro Time Series (SPOT) site, San Pedro Channel, CA, USA - 43 SPOT_SRF_2013-05-22 | ecosystem: Environmental > Aquatic > Marine > Strait... | reverse complement strand
TTCTGGAATGCACCACTTGATTGTCCTAATCATGCAGAAATGGCAGTCAAAACTGCTATTGAGTGTGCTGAAGAAACAGATAAGATAAAAGCAGAGTTTAAAGAAAAAGGACTACCAGATATCAATATTGGTTCAGGTGTCAATACGGGGACTTGTATTGTAGGTAATATGGGTAGTGAGATGAGACTAGACTATTCTGTTATAGGAGACGCAGTTAATTTGGCTGCAAGACTAGAAGCAACAACAAGAAACTATAAAGATGAGAATGGTAAAGTTACACCCCTATTATATTCATCATTTACACAAGAAAAACTAGATAATATTAAGTCAGTAGAAGTAGATAAAATCAAAGTTAAAGGTAAGGAAGAGTTAATTACCATCTATAAACCTATATAAATAGTAGTATGGCAACTGTATTCGATAAAATATTAGACACAACAACTGGTCCTAAATCATATGATTGGTACAGAAAAAAAGTACAATCAATGACAACGCCTGGTGCAAAAGGTTTAATTAATCAAGGAAAAGCAACTGTGGCACCTAAATATGGTGTGATGAATCTTTTTGGTTATGACCCTAAACTTAAAGCGACATTACCATACTATGATACGTTTCCTTTGATATTTCCTATAGATTTTGCAAAAGGTGGTTTTTATGGTATCAACTTTCACTACTTACAACCAGGCGCAAGAGTAAACTTTTTAAGACAGTTATCAAAATATTCAAGTGATAAAAACTATGATAAAAAAACAAGATACAATATTGGTGAATTATCAGGAAGATATTATAAGAAAACAATTAAACATTATTTGTATAGTCAAGTTAGGTCATCATTTTTAAATATAACAGCAGATGAAATGGCAATTGCAATATTTTTACCAGTCGCAAGATTTAAGAAAGGAAAACCTTACTAATGGCTATTTTTAGAGCAGGTAAACGAGTAGGTCCTTTTGACATAAGAGTAGGATTTCCTAGAGACAGGTCTTATGATAGAATAGATTATCCTACAGATTATGCAAGAGCAAATACAGAAAATACAATAGGTCGTTTCCGTGCCATGATGGGAAGAGCAGAGGGTTTTGCTAGACCAGCAAGATTTGCTGTTCGAATAAATTTACCAACAAACTTACAACAACTACAAATTGCTTCATCAAAAGTTGGTTATAGTGAAGGTCAAGTAGACCCAGGATTAGCGAGAGCTGCAGGACTACAACCAGTGGCACAGCCAGATAAAGGTGCTGTTACAATGGCACAACTATCTAGACAAATGGGTGAACAAGTTAATATTATGTGTGATTCTATATCAATGCCTGCTCATGACTTACAAACAGAATCAGTAAAACATTTTGGTCCAGAGAGACAAATGGTTACAGGTCATGGTTTTACAGGAACGATAGGTGCTACTTTTTATGCAGATAAATATTTAAGAGAAAGACATTTCTTTGAATTGTGGCAAAAAGCTGCAGTCAATATGATTACACATAAAGCAGGATATTATGATGATTATGTTGGCACAATACAGATTTTACAATTAGGATCACTTGACGGTGAAGGCGATAGAGATGTACCGACATATGGTATAGAAGCAATAGAGTGTTATCCTGAAACAGTTAGTGCGATTGAATATAATTATAGTTCTAGTAATCAAATAGTTAAAGTAACTGTAGGATTTCAATACAAACAATGGCACAATCTTGCAACTGATAAAATTGCAGGCATGACGTTTGGTTCGTCTAACCAAACTCATCATGATATAGCACAACCAGACAGAGGATTACTTGGCAAACTACCACCTGAATTACAAAGGGCAGGTCGTGAAGTATTTAATTCAGCCAAAAATCAAATACCAATAGGAAGATTGTTTAGAGGGAAATTATTCCCACCTTTCTTCTAGAATACATAATATTATATTATAAGGAGAATAAATTATGGCACTACCAAAACTGAATACTCCGACTTATGAGTTGGAAGTTCCTAGTACAGACGAAAAAATAAAGTATCGTCCGTTTCTAGTAAAAGAAGAAAAGATTTTATTGATGGCAATGGAATCTGGAAAGAATGAGGATATTGTTTCAGCAGTAAGAGATATTGTAACTGCTTGTACATTCAATAAAGTAAACTTAGGTAATTCACCTATGTTTGATGTTGAATATATATTCTTAAATATAAGAGCAAAGTCTGTGGGCGAAGTTTCTAAACTGAAACTATTATGTCCTGATGATAAAAAAACTTATGCTGAGACAGAAATTAATTTAGCAGAAGTTCAGGTGCAAGTCGGAGACGGCCACACCAATAAAATTGAATTAACAGATGAAATGGGTATGATTATGACATATCCTACTATTGATTCATTTATGGAAATGGGTGTGCAAACAATTAATGCTAGTAATATGTTAGATGTTATTGGTGCCTGTGTTTTACAGATATATGAAAAAAATGGTGAAAAAGTTTATCATGCTAAAGACCAAACTAAAAAAGAGTTAACGGAGTTTATTGAACAATTGAATACACAACAGTTTAAGAAACTTCAAAAGTTTTTTGATACTATGCCTAAATTAAAACATGAAATTAAGGTAAAGAATCCTAAAACAAAAAAAGAAAGTAAAGTTACTTTACAAGGACTAAACGATTTTTTCGGATAGCCCTTTCACATGATAGTTTAGAGAATTATTATAGTACTAATTTTTCTCTAATGCAACATCATAATTACTCTTTGAGTGATATAGAAAATATGATGCCGTGGGCAAGGGAGATATATGTTGATATGTTAGTTACTTACATAAAAGAAGAAAACGATAAGCAAAAACAAAGGGAAGCAAGAAATGGCTGAGGAAATAAAAGAAGTTAAAGTCGCAGAACCAAAACAAAAAATTAGTGTAGACCTAGAGGTAGATACTTCTATAAAAGATTTAGGTATAAACCCATATGCAAAACTAATTCATATGGCAAGAGCAGTTGACGCTTGGCGAATATTTCCTAGATTATTCTTAACAGTTTATATTGTATTGTTATATAAATGTGTAATATGGTATATGGACTTATCTGCTCCGACTATGGAACAGAGTGGGCTAATTAGTATCGTAGTTGGTGCTGGTGCTGCCTGGTTTGGTCTATATACAGGAACAAGTAAGAGTAAAAAATAATGTTTAGTGCAATAGAACTTCCTAAAATAAACACAGGTACAGATTTAGTTGTATCGTCAAGCAATATGATGACAACTACTGGTGGTGCGATTGCAAATGTTGAACCAATGTCACCTATGGATAGTTTACGTGCTGTCTTTGATGATATGAGATATGCTTTAGAATCAATAGCAGTAAATACACTAGAAACAAATAACTTATTACAAAGATTAGCACCTACATCAGCAGAAAATAGAGACGAAAAAATTAATGATGGTGAAACTGATACTCAAGGTAATGAGAATCCTCCTGATAAGGGTGGTACTGGTTTTCTAGACAAATTAAAAAGTCTTAATCCTTTCAAAGAGGGATTAGGTACTTTTGGTAAGTTTGCGATAGCAATTGGTGCTTTAGTTGGTCTCAAACTGTTTGGTGAAAATTTAATACCAAGTATAGCAAATTTGTTAAAAGAAATTAAGTCAGGAAAACTTACAGCAACGATAAAATCAATTTATTTAGACCTCAAAGATAAAGTTTTAATAAAATTTGAAGAATTAAAACTAGCAATTGCAGATGTTATTAAAGGTGTTAAAACTGTAATCACAACAGTTAAAGATGTATATAAATCAATAACAGATTATATCAATACTTTTAATGTAGATGGTGAAGGCGCACTTAATGAGGATGAAAAGAAAGCATTACAAAAAGATATTGTGAAAAAAGTAAGTGGTTTTATATATGATACAGTTGGTGAAGGATTACTTGCTATTGCTTCAATATTTGGATTAGTTAAAGTCGCTCAGATTATGACAAGTATAAAAGGTTTAGGATTAGGAACCGCAGGTCTAAAAGCAGCTCCTGGCGCTGCAGGATTATTAGGTACTGCTGCTCTTGTAGCATTAGCCGCTGCTGGTATATACAGAGGTTATCAAAATGTTCAGTTTGCTCTGAATGATTCAATAGATAAAGAGACAGGTAAAGTAGACACCTCACAATTTGCTTCTAAACTACTTGCTGGTAGAAATGAAGAAGGTGGAATATTAAATGCAACAATTAATACTTTTGATAAAGGATTGATAGGACTATCTGCTGGTGCTATTATTGGTTTCTTATTAGGTGGTCCTCCTGGTGCTATTATAGGTGCAAGAATAGGATCATTAGCAGGAAGTGCTATTGGTGCTATTTCAGGATATATTGGTAGTGAATCGTTTGATAAAACTTTAACATCAATGGGAGATAACTTTACTACTAATATAGACAATATATCAAGTGCTGTAAAAGGTGTGCCATCAGCATATGAGGCTGACGAACAGGCACTTACGCAAGACTTAACCATCATGAATCAAGGACTTGAAAATTTAAAAGCACAAAAAGCACAGTTAGAATCTGAAGGTAAAAATACAAGTTTTTATGATAGACAGATTAAAAGATTAGAAAAAACTATTGAAAAACAAAAAATAAAAGTTGCAAATGTAGATGTTGCTTTAGCAGACAGAATGTCTGATGGTAAAGTAGGTGATATTGATGACCAAATTGCAGCCACAAATAAATTTATAAATGAAATGAAAAAAGATATGCTAAGTGGAGGTCAAGTAATTGATACCATATCAGGAGGACAGATTACTCTTGACCCACCGTCTCAAGCAGACCTTGACGCACAATTACTTATTATTGACGAATTAAAAAAGAAAAGACAAGAATTAATATTATCATATCAGAATACAGATACTATTGATACCTCTAATGCAGAAATAGTGCCTGAGAATATTGAAGATAAAGTGAAAAAAGCTATTACTACAAACGAAAGTAGTCCAGGTCATCCTGCTAATCAAAATGTTATGGCAAATGTAGGTAACACATATCAAAGTAATGCTAAAGGTGGAGATAATTTTATAACAGGAGGTCTTTCTTCTGGTGATAATTTTATGACAGCAGTTATGATGGCAAATAAAAATGCAAAAATGCAGACTTAGATGATATTCTTTCGTAGTTTTGTAATAAGTGTAGTTGCTGTTTGGTTTATATCTACACTACATTCAGGTGAGACATTAACCTCTTTGTTGTAGATGTTTTTCAGTCCAGATATCAAAGATAATATTTCTATCATCACACCATTTACGAGCAGAAGCAAACTTATCACGATTCATTTGATAAGTTTTCATTTCATATAATACAGTAGATTTCTTTTTACCTTTGCCACCAGCAGGTGGGCGTAAATCTTTAGAGGGTTTGACTTCAATCAGATGAGTTTTTGTATGACCATTCTTATCTTTTATCTTAATCAGAAAATCAGGAAAGTACCTACGCACCTTTTTAGTAGCAGTATCATAGTAAGGTATGACAACTTCTTCGCTCGCCCATTGTAATATACTTGGATTACCATCAAAGTATTTCATACACCTTCTCTCCCACATAGAGCGATAGATAATATTCTTACTATCTCCTGCATACTTACTAGGGTTTGTGGGTGTAAATTTACCCTTGTATTTCTGTGTTCGTTCTGACATATTGATATAAATAGTTATATAAGTATTTATTAGGAAAAACAATGAGTAAACTATTTTCAGCACTAAATGAATTAAGGACTAACATCTTTGGTGGACAAAGTTATGTTGGTGCTAATGCACCTGGGTCAAATATATCAATAGCAAGAAAGTCAGCAATGGAACTGGCAGACCGTAGTCCTACGTCTAGACTAGACAATGATCCTTTATATTTTTCTAGTATATCATATCCTCATGACTTGACGGCTGATGGCACAAATGGTCACTATATGCTATTCTACATCAACGTACAAAACAAGACTAAGTTTAATTACAAAGGACCTGGTGGTGTTGATGTTGGTGGTAAATATGTATATCTAGCAAAAAAAGATGTTTCTAATCCTCATGTAGATATAAAAGCTGGTGATGAATTTATACGAAATGGTGCAACTAATAAAGTAAACTATCAAGACGAACTATCAAGAAGAAGAGGAAACAGTTATAACTCAAGCGATTTAATTGAGTTGTCTAGAGACAATAAAAAATTAAATGGTGCTCTTGTATCAGGTAATGCTTCTCAAGCAATGGCAGGAACAGGAAAAAAAATGACAAATAGAATTACAGATTCTATTGCTATCTATTTACCACCAAATGTTACTGACAATTATACTAATACATACAATGCAACTGAAACAGGTATACTAGGTTATTTAACGGCTTCAGGTGGTAAAATAACTGAAGCATATATGAATAATGACTTTACTACAGCCGCAGAAGCATTATTAGGTACAGGTGGTGGTGTATTCGAAGAAATGGCAAAGAATTTAGGGTCATCTATTGCTGAAATGATGACACAATCAGAGGGTGGTTATGAACTATTAAACAAAGTCTTTGGTCGTTCAACAAACCCATATCTAGAAGTATTATATGGTGGTCCACAATTAAGAACATTCACATATAGTTTTAAATTTGCACCTAAGAATCGAACAGAGAGAGATAATGTACAAAAAATTATACAAATGTTTAGATTTCATTCAGCACCTGAAATGAGAAACGACCACAATATGTTCTTAGGTCTACCATCAGAGTTTGATATTCACTATATGTACCAAGCTGCTGATGGTGTAGCAAGTGAAAATGCGTATTTTCCTAAGATTGCAACCTGTGTGTTACAGAGTGTTGCTACAAACTTTACACCAAATGGTGTGGTATCGCATGAAGATGGTTCACCAGTTATTATAACAATGGACCTATCGTTTCTAGAAACAGAAATGATTACAAAAGACCACATTAACGAGGGATTCTAATGAGTTATTTTAACTATTTTCCATTAATGGCGTATGATGTCAAGGGCGACAGAAACTATAAACTTGTTCCTGATATCATTAAACGAGTAAAAATTAGAAGTGCAGTTAAGAGTGGTGCGTTACTATTTGATAAGTATGATGTCAAGTATGGTGAAAGACCAGAAGATATCGCATTTAAATATTATGATGACGCTGAATTACATTGGGTTGTTCTACTTACAAACAATATTACAGATAGATACTATGAGTGGCCGATGACACAACCAGACTTTGAAGATTATTTGACTGATAAGTACGGTGCAGGTAGTGAGGATAGTGTTCATCATTATGAATTAGCGCAGACAAGTGGACCAACAACATCAAGCGATGACTCACATATGTTAGAAGTTAATTCTGATACAGCAGGTGCAACTACAATCACAAATAGAGAGTATGAAGAAAGAGAACAAAACAAGTTAAGACAAATAAGACTCTTAGATAGAACATATTTAAATCAATTTGTCGAAGAATTTGAACGCTTAATACAGGAATAATATCATGCCAAATCAACACCTTGATTTCCCAGGTGACTATAATCTAAACAAGATAGATATAATTACAGCAACAGGCGAAGTACTACCTTTGAGAATGGGTATTATTATGGAGTTGAATGTCTATGAAGATATAGAAAAGAATGCTTTAACAGGTTCAATGGCAATATTAGACTCTGCTAATATTATAACTAACACACCACTACAAGGTAATGAACGATTAAGATTTAAATTATCAACACCAGGCACAGGAGACGCAGAGACAATTGTTGACGCTAGTGAAGAAACAGGTTATCCTTTTTACATTTACGCAATTACAGACAGAAAAACAGTTAGTGAAACACTAATGTCCTACAATATACATTTTTGTTCAAGAGAATTAATGAGAAATGCGAGAACAAGAGTGAGTAGAGCATATGATGGTTCGTTAGACAATACAGCATTAAAGATTTTGCGTGATGAAACAGGTTTAGATTCTAAAAAGAAGTTCTACTATGAACCAACACGAAATAAAGACAAGTTTGTAATACCAAACATACGCCCATTGAGTGCTATGAATTTATTATCAACTAGAGCATTGTCTAAAAATGCAAATGGTGCTGGGTATTATTTCTATGAGACAACAAAAGGGTTTCATTTTCGTAGTTATGAGAGTATGTTAGCAGGACAAGGTAAGAACGCAAGACAACCAAAACTTATATTGCGATATCAACCAAAGACACTATTCAACAAAATGGATCGAAAAAGTTATAATATGCATAATGTAGACTCTTATCAAGTTATGCAACACTTTGATACTCTAGCACAACAAGCGATGGGAACATATGCTTCAAGAGTGATTACATACAATTTCTTTGATAAGGCGTATCAAATATCAGACTATAACTATCATAATGAATATGGTCAACATTTTCATGCTGATACACTTGGTAGCACTTACAAAAGTAACTTTCCGATTACTAACGCACCAGTAGATAGAGAACAAAAGTTAGAAGGCACAGGTGACAGAGGCGTAAGTGATTATCCACATAGTCATGTAGTATTACAATCATCAACAAGATATTTACATAATGATGATACTGGTGTATTTGGTACATCTACTGACAACGAAGGTAAGACAGAAGCAATAAGAATATCACAAGAGAATCAAGTCAGTAATTCATTAAGAATGAAAGTTGTTATGCCTGGTCATAGTTACATACAAGCAGGTGATGTAGTTGATTTTCAATTACCAAGTCTAGAACGTAATAAAGGTGAGAAGGCAGGATACGCATATGATGAAAAACATTCAGGTCGTTATGTAGTTGCAAAATGCAGACACCGACTAATTAAACAAGAATATAAGATGATACTTGAATTAGTTAAAGATACAGTATATACTCCACATGAAAAAGGACCGAGAACTTACGAAGGCAAAGAACAAAACTCTAGAGGTAGTAGAGACATCTATCAAGAAGATAAGAGTTTTGATTACTTTAGAGGGTCTTAATATCTCTTACCCACAGACTCTAGAAGATTTTTCCCAGCATACTATAACAGGTCCTAACCCAATAGTCAAGCATTATTCCACTAAGGTATCGAGAAGGGTATCTCAACATATCAGTATAAATAGCAATATGAACATAATAAACCGCTTGACAAAGACATTTGAAAGTGTTATAACAGGTCTCTTTGGTGGTCGCAGAAATGATATAAGAGGTGATTCACGAACACCTTTTGATAGATATGAAGAACGATCCTTTCGAGACAATGACTATATGCATTTATATGAGAGACAGAATCCATCTGTACTTCCGCAAAAAAGCGTAGGCACTAAAGTCAATAAAAGCAAGGGGAATGTATGATTTCAACGAGTGTATATATTAACATAGTGTTGGTTGATTGTCAAGCAGAAAATGCTCGAAAATGACAGGATGCCAATGGTATAAAGTCGGCAGGGTATCGGCAGGAGAAAAAGAATTATGACACAAAATTTTATGGGCAAAGATGGTTTTCAATGGTTCGTTGGTGTCGTTGAAGATAGACAAGACCCACAGAAAATAGGACGAGTGCGAGTTCGTTGTCTCGGGTATCATACAGAGATACACGAAGATTTAAAGACAACAGACCTACCGTGGGCACATCCTATGAATCCTATTACGAGTGCGACAGTATCAGGCATAGGGCAGACACCGCTCGGACCTGTTGAAGGCACGTGGGTTGTAGGTTTCTTTTCTGATGGCAGCGATGCACAACAACCTGTGATTATGGGGACTTTGCCTGGCGTTGCAAAGACATTACCTACAAAGGACGGCGACAAAGGATTTCAAGACAGACTCAACGCAAACTATCCAAGATATACAGACGAACCAGACGTAAACAGATTAGCCGTCAATGCCAAAGAGGAGACAACAAAACAAGGGGCAGTCGAGACTACTGAAACAAACCCTCACCCTACCCTTGTACAGAGACGAGCAGATAGAGACCTTGCAGTAGGTGTTGCCAATGTTGACGCTACCACAGTTGTTGATGATGTTGTGGCCGCAGATGATGGAGAGAGTTGGGATGAACCCGAGACACCTTACAATGCAGTCTACCCTTACAATCATGTCTATGAGACAGAGGGCGGACACATCAAAGAGTTTGACGATACGATAGACGCAAAGAGAATACACGAACGCCATGCGAGCGGGACTGGTTACGAGATATTTGACGATGGTACGAAGGTCACTAGGGTAAAGAAAGACAACTACACCCTTACAACGGCTGACGACTATATGCATATACAAGGGACCGCCAGACATACAATAGATGGTGGTCTACGAGTCAAGGTGAATAATAAACCTCTCTCAGGAACCCGAGATGGAGGCAATCCAGGTGGTGTTGGTGTAGGCAATCATTATAGTATAGAAGTAGGTTCGGGTGCAAATGTTACAGTTGAAGTACAGAATGGGGATATTAACCTTATCAGTCAGCAGGGCGATGTAAACTTGAAGGCAGGTAAGAACATGAACATAGATGTTGCACAAGCATTAAACATCAAGGTCGGCGGGGCGATTACAGAGACAAGTAAGAGTAAGACAGAGAGTGCTGAGAATACTCACCAGATGAACGCAAAAGAACAAGACATCAACGGCAACATAATAAATCTAAACTAAGAGGGGGGTCGATTGTCGGTTAAGACCTGTTAGAGTACATAAGGGATCTGTTGCGATATAGATAACTGCTATCTCAAACGGTTGCAACCAAAAGTTTTAATAAAATTTCCTCAAGTAGGAAAAGACAAGGAAAAGTAAATGATGGTAAACGATATATTCAACGGTGCATTTAGACTACTACTCTTAGTAATGGTCTTAATCATATTATTCATGTGGTCAACTCATATGTTAAGTGCCAATGTGCTAATGCTACCTACAATTGTAATAGCATTAATTGGTCTCTTAACTGCAAAGCCATTTAGATGAAATATACAAAAGACGAGATAAGAGAGAACGATTATAAAGCAATTGGCGAGATATGTTTAATCTTGTTAGTGCTTTACATTTTGTTCTAATTGTGATATAATAGATATAAGGAGAAAAGAAATGCTGACGATAATTATGGAGGGTAAAAATGCTGAAGAACCCCTTAGTAGGTACAATAAGCAAATGGATGTTTAGACTTTATATACTTTGGTCTATCTGTGCTGATATCACGATTATTGGTGGTTTGGTATACTATTTCTTTTTCTACTAAATATTAGTGAGTACACTCTATTGAGAAATACTCGTAGAGTTTATTCTAATTTTTAGAAACAGGAGAAATTTATGTCAACTGCTACAAACTCTAAGGCAAAAGCCTTACATAGACATCTTGATACAAGAATCGAGAATCTAGAACGAAAGAATCATTATAATCGAGAACTCATCACAGACCTCAAAAAACAGAAATTAAAGATTAAAGACAGACTCTATACACTTTCTCTGAAAGAACAAACGAAGTCAAAAGAGGAACAGCTCGAGTTATTTCGTAAAGGAGAGTTAGGAAACAATGCTACATAAAATAAGTGAATTTGTGAATCGTATTCGTGTTATGCATGACGAAGCACAAGTATTATATAAAATGAAGTACGAGTCCCCTAAAGCGACACAGGTAGAAATTGATAATAAAATACAAGGCATACAAAGTATGGCATTGAGTATTGCAAAAGATACCTCTGAATACAATCGTGTAGAGGACGTATAAGTATTAGGTAGAGGGGTCGGGAGACTGACCTCTCTCCATGGAAAAAAATTCTAAAAAAATTCTTGGAAAAAATCTCTTATAAATATTCAGTATGAAAACATTAAAACAAGTAGAAGCAATAGATTGTCTTTGTGAGGAAACTTATCAAGACTTAGAGATTACAGAAGCTGAGTATCAAGGTAAGAAGGTCAAACTCAATGACCCAATACGAGGCGGTAGTAAGAAGTTCTATGTTTATGTCAAAGATGGCGATAAAGTCAAAAAGGTATCATTTGGTGATACAACAGGTTTATCAATCAAACGAGACGATCCTGCAAGAAGAAAATCATTTCGTGCAAGGCACAATTGCGATACAGCAAAAGACAAGACAACAGCGAGATACTGGTCATGCTATCAATGGCGTGCAAACGCACCAGTCAATAATTAATTGAATACTTGTCTTTCACTACTCATGGCTATATCAATGCATATAGGCCTCGAAAATAACTACAATAATATTCACCCTCATGCTCGTTGCCAAATAGACAATACGATTACAGGTGTTTTCTATAATAGCGAAAACAATATCAGTTTATATGCTGGTAAAGAATATGCATTAGACCGTTTCGTACATTTAGAGATTGGTCTCGCTACTGGTTATAGTGGTGGCGATATTGTACCGTTTATGAGATACACGGATCGAGGTTGGTTTGTTTCTCCCTCTTACGAATACGAAAAAGAGAATATTGGTATTGTAATCGGTTACGAGTTTAATTTCACAAAATAAGAGGGGTACTATACTATCACTTGACCCCTAAAGACCGCCTGAGCGGCGTCCTAGACGGTCGTTTTCCAAGTCATTAGTATGTTTTTCTTCATTTACACACTAGATATATAATTCTCGATTATTATAAGTACTCATGTAAGTCCTTCAAAAACCCACCTAAGCTAGCTTGGAGCGGAATGAATAAACAGCAAAGAACATGGTTCGTACTATCTAAACTACCACCAGTTAGAAAGGTAAAGATAGATACTTATGAATATGAAAGTCTAGCAGAGGATATACTACAAGACAAAATATCTTATAATAGTATGATTGAAATTTTTAATGATAAGATATACTGGAAGTGGTTTGAAAAAAACTATATCGAAAGTGATGATAGTATAAAGAACACTAAAGAAGAAACACAAATTGCATAAGTGCCTCCTATAAAGGAAGCAGTATCTTCTTTTTCTCGTTTTGTTAATTTATAGTTTTTCATCTGTAAAATATTTAGAGTTAAAGTTGAATAGGTTTCTCTAAAATCAAT
>Ga0181420_1000710_pt1 | contig 12953 bp, 19 predicted proteins | sample 43SPOviralmetaG_FD_130145 | JGI IMG/M metagenome (GOLD analysis project Ga0181420, IMG submission 130145) | Marine viral communities from the oligotrophic San Pedro Time Series (SPOT) site, San Pedro Channel, CA, USA - 43 SPOT_SRF_2013-05-22 | ecosystem: Environmental > Aquatic > Marine > Strait... | reverse complement strand
GGAAGAGAAAGGGCATGGGAGAGAGAAAAAAAATAAAAAAAATATTTTCAAAATATTCTGTTTACATCCACACGCTAGAATCTCATGATCTAAATTCTGTGACCTGACCCCTACGAGCCGTTGACTTCGCTCTTGAGAGCCTCTACAACTATCGTTATCAGCAAGATATAGAAGATGTCTTTCATCAACTTACTAGCCCAGTTGTTAGAAATCTCGCCTGTAGCGACCCACGACCCCATCAGACCATCAGCCCTTGAACGTCTATGCCAATCATAGCGCCTAGACCTATACCTACAATTTTTAGAAGTGTAGTGGCCTGTTCTAACTTAGCGAGTATGGCGCTCATTTGGTTCTCGACTTCATTGATTCGTGCTTCTACGTCACGGATGCGTCGGTTCTGTTCGGTGTCTAAATCGCTCATAAACTTCACTTCCTAAGAAATCGGCGTGTGAATCTTTTTACCGTTTTTTGAAAGTCGTCCCAATGTAACATAGCCGCCTCATTGTAAGCGTTCTCCCATCTCGTTTTCGTGACTTCTTTATCGTCAATGAAATGCTTCGTTGGTTTTTCCATTCTGTATGCTCGTCGAGCGGTCTTGCGCCGCTGTCCTTTTTTGGTTCCCATCAGAACCACCCCTTGAAAATGTGCTTCAAGCGCACAGACTTCGCTATTTTTTCGGGTGAATATCGGACTCTCAAACGCCCACCTCTAGTGTGAAAGATGGCGCCTCTTGTGCCTTTTGGCTTCTTCCCGCTTCTATCAGGAAGTGGTCGTTCGTATGCTTTTCGTGCCGTCTTTCTACATTGTCCTTTTTTTGTTCCCATTTCAATCCTCTCTTTCAAATATATCAACGACCCACTTAGTTCCTGTATTTCTCGGTTCACCTAAGTATTGGTCTTTTCCTGTTTTTCGACCTACAGATACGAGACTTCGTAAATCTCTCATCATATTCTTTAGTCCGTTTCTTATGTTTATTCCTACGCTCATCGAGCCGACTTTTTTCGCCATATCTATTCCTGTCCTTTGTTCTTTATCAATAATCTGTTTTGTTTACATACACACGCTAGAATCTCATGATCTAAATTTTATGACCTAACCCCTACGAAGTAGTAAAATGAGGATTACAGCGCCTAGTAGGAGACCTGCGCCTATACTCGCCGTCACGCCTACATCCGTTATCTCATTCCATACGGGATTGGTTGGTGTAGGGTCTTTGTCGAAAGGCGGGTCGGCGGCTGTTGCTTGTGCTCTACTTAACTCACGTTCTGCTCTCTTCATAGCCTCCGCTTTCGTCGTGTAGAAGTCCAACGCTTCGCCGTTGTTGAACACCCAATACGTTGTCATAGTTGGTGTTGTCAGTGTGCCGACCTTGACGGAATAGGATAGACCCGTGTCTGTATTCGTCCCACTTCCCACAACTACGAAATCCGACATATTTGTGTAGTCATACTTCGGTGTGCTTTCCGAGTCTGTGTTTACGGGTCTAGTATTCACATCGTCCAATCTTCTAACCCACAAAATTTCTAGGGCGGTCTCGTCGTTCAGTTCCTCCATCTTAATCGTATAAGTCTCTTGAGTATCATAATTCCCGTTCGGGTGAGTTAGGCTCATGAGCATACCGCTAGGTGCGGCGCCATAATTAGGTATTTTAGGCTCGGACAATCTAATCCTTACCTCGTCATCGAATGCGCCTCTTCCCCACACCTCATTTCTTTCGTGTCCGTCTATCCAAATACCGAACATAGCATCGCCCCTCAACGTGACCTCAAAGGAGGACTTCCACCCGAACGAACTAAAGAACTCATCGTCTATGTCAATGTCGTATGCCTTCAACGTGCTGTTAGAAAGAGCGCCTAGACCGTTTTGGAAAGCGCCCCAATTTTCTGTCTTGACTCTAAGTCGAACCTCCCAGTCAGGCTTCACGATTAGTTGAAAGTCGCCGCTGTCTCCACCTATGAAGCGGGGAACATCGACATCTTCTAGCATCAAAGTGTCACCGTCCCAAAAGTATGCGTCATGTTCACTATAGACGTAGCGGAACGGGTTATTGACCGCTAGAATATCGCCTTTCACGATAGCCTTGAACGAAGGGTAATACTTCGTCAAAAGTTCCACCCGCCAACTTGCTCGTTAGCGGAAGCGCCTACGCCGCCTGAACCTAGACCCGCACTATATCCGCCCAAAGTGGGAGGTAGTTCTGTTGGAGGTAAACCGTTACTTCCATCGCTAGGGGTATCGTCAGGGTGTTCGGGCGCTAATACGCCGCCGCCTTTGGGATTGTTTAACTGGGTTGCTTTGGCGATGGCCTTCTGCTTATCTTCGTAAGCGTAGCGTAGGCCATTGTTACCCATGAGAGGGTTAAACGTAGAGCCTTCGATAGTGCCGATGTTATACATCTTGACGTTTGCGAAATATACTACGTCGTAAGGGTCTCCTTCGTAACAGACTTCGTAAGAATTTCCTGTTTCGGTGTCGTTTCCGTCTCCGTTTACATCCACACGTTCAGATTGACGATCATCAGATTTACGCCCCAACATAGGGATGGCGAAAAAGAAGCCCAAAACGAGCAGTATAGTGACTGTCGCTTGTCTGCTCAAGGGTAGCCCTCCGAAGGAATTGGAATACCGCCGCTATAATAGGTCGGCTCTTTCTTACGGAAGAATAACCAATATACTGCCAAAGCGCCGAGAACAAGCCTATAGTCGATTCTCATCGCATCACAACCCATACTTGTAAAACTGCGTTGAAGGCTCCGTTAGAGACCCAATACAAGCGGTCATCTGTTGAAGATACAACGATAGGTTGTATAGTGCTTCCTAGCGAGAAGCCTTGAGCATTGGCGAACGGTTCGTTCACTATTTTACCGTCATAAGGTTGGTTCGATGAAGTTACCGAGAGAACGACTTGGCGAGCACCTGAAAAATCAAGGGCTACGAAATCGGTTGTTCCGCTTGAGGTGAACTCAAAGAAGTGAGATTTCAAAGGGATTCCTCCCTCAGTTGAAAGACTCACTTGTTACGTCTTTAGCGGTTGAACTAACGGTCTCGATAGATTGACGAGGAGCCGCACCTGTTCCTTGTCCGAGAGGGGCGACCCAAACGGGGAAGAAAGAGTAAGTGGTGTTCGCTGTCGATGATACTGTCATGTCGATATTAGCACCTGCGGTGATTCGCTTGAGGTCAAGGAATACGAAGCCGCCTCTTGAAAGAATCCAATTTGCTGTGGCTACAGCAGGCGGGGCGGGTGGTGTATCTTCACGAATGCCGCTCAAATAGGTGCTGTCAAGAACTCGCCATTGAGCGACCTTGAGCGCCCTGAACGCTCCGTTGTTTACCCGAATCTGAGAAATCTCGTCTGCGTCTGAGTCGTTGATGGCTGAGACTCCTAGCATTTGCCATCCTGTCTTTCCGTAGATAGTAATGGCTCGCTCTGCTCCATTAGTCAAAGTAAAGTCTTGACGGGAGCCGTAGAGAGTTGCGTCAGAAGCACGACCATAATACATGACCATATTGAACTCAGTTGAAGCAGGGACGAAAGCCGCACCGCACCAATTTGTTTCGCTTAGGAGAGTAATTGAGACATTCACTCGATGGGAGCGGGTAGCATCTAAACCGAATGGCAGAGTCAATTCACCCAAAATCGCCGTTGTATCTGTTCCTGTAAGTTGAAGGGAATCTACACCACGAACTTTCTGTGCTAGAACTGAAAGGTTTGATGGTGTTCCCGCATCGGCGGAAGGAGCAGGGTCGTTGAAATCTAGGATGGTGTTAGCGCCAATCTTGATTCTGTAGTTAGAAATCAAACGTCCGATTGTAGCGGTGTAGGTTGAAAGGGCATCCATCTTACCCTCGATTTGAAAACCGATATGTGTTAAGTGAGGAGAGCCGTCTGCGCTGATTGGAGTATCAAACGAAAAATTGTAGGTTGCGCCGCCTGCGACTGGTGTTTGTCCTGTAGAGACTAAATCAACGTAAGCCATTTCAAACAACTCCGTTGCCGTTTGTCGATTCGGAACCACCAATGAAATCTTGAACTTTCTTCATAGTTCCATCAGTCACGGATTTGACAGCGATGAATCCAACGCTGAAAAGCATCATGTAAGCGATTGACTTGACGACGTTCATTAGAGGTTCACCTTACCTAATTGTGAGGCTGTGGATTGACTCAAGGTCTTTCCTTTGCCTAAAGTTCGTTGCCAAATACCATTGGAGATAGCGAGCGCCAACCCAATCATAAAGGCGGTTCGTGCGCCGTCGATGAGACTATTCATGTAAGCCATGTTCAAAACCAATAGATTTCACCTATATGAACCCCGTTTACATCCACACGCTAGAATCGAACGATCAAAATCATATGGGTGACAGTCGCCTAGAGTGAAAAGAGGCGCTTCTAGGGGGTCTTATGCGAACGGATTCCTGAACAGTGATTGATACCGTTCACGATGTTTCACTATCGGCACTCTCACCTTCGGAATTTGAACGGCGTTGTAGTATGTCGTGGTCAAAGATTCAAGGTCGAAATGTGAGAACGAGAACTTTTGTTTTTTCAGTTTGTTATCTATGTCCTCCGCTATCAGCCCCCACCTATCCTTCAACATTTTTCTATCAGGTATAGCCATTCTGAACATTGTGATAGACGAACTTTGTGTGTCTGTCCACTTTGACGAAAGCGCCCTTTGATTAACTAGGATTAAGGTCAGACCTTTTGACCGTCCTTGTGTTGCGAAGCGTTTGATTGAGTCAGGAACCTTATGGCCTGTTATGAATGTGGAGGATTCTTCAAGTATCAAAGTCGCAGAAAATTCAGGGTCGTAGTCGGAAGCATCGAAAAGAAAATCAATCAAGTCATCGAGTTCGTCCTGCGCCGTCTTAATGTCAGGATGGACGACGGCCACCTTCTGATGATTCAACTGACGTATGGCCGTCACTACGTTAGGTGTTGGTGGTGCTATCGTCTGATAACCGTCATGCTTCACGTCGAAAACGACGAAGCGATGTTTAGCGCCGAAGTCCTTACTTCTACAGGCTGAGCGTAACGATTCGCAGAGCATAACGCTCTTGCCTGAACCACTCAATCCGTAGACCTGTCGAACCGCAGGCTTTTCACGATTTGAACCGAATAGTTCGCTAGGAGACACCAACATTTATTTTACCTCTCAATCTCTCTTCTTTGACCTTCTTCTTCATCAGTCTGCGCTTTCTCCACTTAGCGAAAAGGCTGAGTTTCGACGGGTCTCTCTTTTTTCGTATTTGTGAAAGGACAGGAATGTAGAACGATGCGATAGTCCCGACCATGATAATATCAGGCGTGACAGGTAAGCGAATGCCGTGATACTCCAACCATGAAGAAGAAACATCTTCAAACAGCGCCCAGTCACTAGATGAACGCTTGATTGTGAAGTCGGGGTCTGATGTCACACTTCGACCATACCACGAAAACGCAGGGTCTATTAGACCCGCGAACAACCATCTCATCATCTTACCTTGTTGAGCGTAAAACTCCTTCATCGCTTTAGGACTAGAAGGCGGTTCTGCTCCCTCAGCCATACCTTTCAGAATGGAGTTCAACGAAGGGTTCAGTTCGACTGTCACTACTTCTTCTAATTCGTCACCCATATCAAAAGTGAGCCAATCGGGGACATTTGGTTTTTCATCGTCAGAATCGACAAAATCGGGTTCGTTTACATCCACACGCTCAGGCTGATGATCTAAATTTTCTGATGTGTTGGGTGCTTCGACTGTTTCTTCGGCGTGTAGAGCGTTGAAATGCTTAGAAACGGACTGTCTGCTTTTACCGTTACCTGCTCCATGACCGTATTCACAAATCGGACATTGATACTTTCCTTCATCGTCGGGATTCTTTTCATACTTCGCCACTTCAATTCTCTCCGTAAAGTTCGTTATAGTATTCGTCTGTCATCTTGACGCCGTTACCATTTTCTTCAAACTCAAATCTGTTCGACCTGCGAACAAACTCCGCCATCTTCTCTTGGGACATCCTTGAAAGTAAAAAGCCAATCTCAGCGTTTTCGTCTTTGAGTTTCCCGTCATCTTCGGCCTCAGCAAATTCGTCTAAAGCCTCCTCACTAGAATTATTCATGAGCCACCTAATTTCTTCACGACTGTCCATGAACGGTTTCTCTTTCTCCTCAATTTTGAAAACGCCTACATCTGATTTACCGTCGCGCTTGATGTAGAGACCTTGAGTTTCTAGGTATTTGTCCACCCGCTCACGATGTTCGTTTGTTCTAAATCGTCGGACTTCTGACATATCAATATCAGACTCCTTCATGTCAGGTTTGTAAATCTCTACGTCTGCTTCTTTTACACAAGCGTAGCCTGTAGGAGCGTAACACTTCGGACAAGATACGTTTTTTCTTGATTCACCCCTGTAAGAAGTCCAACCTCTAACCTCTCCGCCGCTTCCGAATGTGGAATTTTGTTTCTTGTCGTTCTTACCTCTCTTCGTCTTAACTCGACCCCTCGCAGGCGCTCGCTTAACATCAATCGAATCGGTGCTTTTTCTTTCAAATGTCTCCGTAGGTTTTACCCACACACCGTAACCCCATTGGCGTATGTCTTTACAGTAAGTGGGGTGAACTTGAATGTTCAAGTCTCCTTCTGCTTCTGCGCTCAAATCGTCTGCGGCTATATGCGCTTTATTCCTCGCCGCATTATTCGACTTCTTGTTTTTTCTATCCATAGGGAAAAATCGGTATCTAACGAAACCTTTCAAACGCCCTTCTGATTTGGAAGGAGGTAGACCCTCATCGCTTTGACATTCTGTCGCTAATGGCACTTTTTTACCGTCTGCTCTAGCGGGGTCTCCGCCTCTCTCTTCTCTCGCCCTTCGTCTAGTCCTTTCAGCAAAAACCTCGTCCTTGACTTTACCCTCACCATCTGCCATATTGTCTTCAAACGAGCCGAATGTAGATTCAAGATAGGAGAGCAGAGCGCCAAAATCCTTCTCGCCTCCTTTTAGTTCTCTGAGTCTGTCACTTCTTTTATTCAGGAATCCTAAATCTTCAAGAGTCGTCCTTATTTGACGTTCATACCTTCTCACATTGTCGCTCATTCAACCATACCCCCGACTACATCAGTCACCTGATTTGACATGAATCTTTCGACAGTCTGACCAACTGCGGGGTTGTTCATGACTTGTGTCAATGCTGATGTGTGTGCTATGTCTATGTCGTGCGACACCGACCATTCGCTAGAGAAATGGTGTATGTAACCGCCCACGACTGAAAAAATGAGTAACTGACCCATTGGGTCACTTATGCGATTCGTCCTATGTAACTCGGCCATCATTTCTTCAAAAAGTGGGACGCCTTCAATAACCCAGTTAGAAACGGCGTTGTCAAGGGAGGAAGGAACAGACGGGAGGTGTGAGCCATTAGAAGAAGGTATGTCGTCTGTTCCTTCCATGCTGTAACGACAAGATGACACCTATATGAACCCCGTTTACATCCACACATTCAAACCGTCAAAAACTTGTCAAAGGGTGAACTGTAGCCCAAAGGTGTAAACGTGGCCTACAGCGCCGCCGTAGGGCTTTTATGGCTGTAAGGTGACGGAGGGGTATGAGCCGAAGAAAAGGATTCACAAGAGAGCAACGACGAGAGTATGACAAACTGTCACGACTCGGATTATATGACAAAGACATCGCCAAAGCGTTCGGTTGGTCACCTGCCACTTTGTCACGAACTAAGAGAGGATTGACAAGAGCATCGAGCGCATCAGTTCAGCGATTCAACCGACCTGCTGAGATGTCGAGAGATAGGCGGACAGGGACGCTTGTATCGTCTGACCCGACGAAGATAACATATGAAGAACTACAGATGTTAGCCGATACGGGACGAGCGCCACGAACTAGAAAGTTGGCGCTTAAGGCGATAGATGACATAGACGACATGGACTTGACAATCACGGAACTACAAAACATGACTTTTGACCGTCCCGTATTTTGGCGGATGTATAAGGGCGAGAGGATTAAACTTCTGTTAGGTAGAAGTAAGGGTGACCTCATGCAAGAATCTGTTAGGAGACAGTTAAGAGCGAAAGACATTGATTTAGGCGATGCCGAATATCTTGACTTTGGGGGATATGGCGGGGTGAGAGTATGAGGCGAGTTGTCCCTGTTCGTGAACCTTGCCCATCTCTTCCCGAAGCGAAGAAACCACGAACTAAGCAGAGAGTGTTCCAACCTCATGAGATGTTCGCATTCGATACGGAAACGACGAGATGCGGAAAGAAAGAATTGAGGTCTATACAGTTCTCGTTCTTTGAAGATGGGAAACTGCGTAACGTCGTTTACTCACTCAAAGGGTGGTTCAATCAAGGGTTCAAGGTCAAAGAACTGCTGAAAGGTCAGCGTTTACATTCACACGGTCAAACTTTCGATCTCCACGCTGATGCTACACATACCCAATTCGGTGATTTGGGGGTGTTGAGGGCTAAAGCACAACATTTCTATGAACAGTTGGTTTACGGTGGAGAGCCTAAAGTCAAAAGAAACACAAAAGGGCGCATGGCACGAACAAGACGGAAAGTCAAGCGTTGCGCTGTCGCTTTCAATGCTAACTTTGACTTAGGCGTTCTTGCCGATAGGACGACGCTCGACCCTGAATTTAATTTGGGTGGGATGGAAGGAGCAGGTTGTAGGTATCAGTTCCTTAGCGGTAAGCGAATCGAAAAAGACGCTGAATATGGTATGAACATCGAGGTCTTATATCTCGGCGCTTTCAATGTCCCGTTCGCTTCAAAACGTGGGGAAATATGGGATGTGATGCCATTAGCACGAAACATTTGGGGAACTCATAACCTCGCTTCTGTTGGTAAGGTTGTAGGTATCAAGAAAATGGTCGAAGAGGGAGAGAGGTCGTTCAGATACGCTGTTCTCGATTCTGTCATAACTTTGGCCGCCGCCGTTCAATTATCGGATGCTCTCGTTGAGATGAAGTTCGATGGTTTACCTGACCGCTTTGTGTCAGGTGCTACAGTCGCCAAAGATATGATGGCACAACACTACACACCGTTTTATCTAACTCAAAAGCAACATGAATTTGTGTGGCCTGCATATTTTGGTGGGATGACGGGATGTCTTGATATGGATATAATGCGGGAACCCGTATACGACGTGATTTATGGAGACCTAGACGGAGCCTATAACGCATCTGCTCAAAAGTTGAATGTGTTTGACTGGGCGGGTGCTGAATGGGTGGACGCTCCCAAGTGTAGGGCGATAGTCGATGAGGTTCTCGCCAACCCTTCTTCATATTGGAAATACGGAAGTCTACATTTGAAAGTTCAAGGTGACTTCGACAACGTGCCGTTGAGAGTTGGGACGTGCGGCGAAAATGGGACTCCTAGCGGAAGTGAAGGGCTTGTGTGGGCTTCTGTCAGTAACTACGAAACAACGATGTCGATAGGCGATTATCTTCATAGTCGAGGTTCGGGCGGTCATGGTCAGATTATCGAGGGTTTGATGGCTACAGGTGGAAATGATAGTCCCTGCCTATTCAAGATGTGTGACAAGGAGCGTAAGAAATACCCAAAGTATGACAATAAGGGGAATCGAATCGAAAAGAATTTTGTTCCTAACACATGGTTCAAACTAGCGTCGAATACGATTTATGGTTCGTTTGCCAATCGAAACGGTAAACATAGAGAGATGTCAGGGAAGTGGTTTAACGCTCTTGTAGCGTCAAGCATTACAGGAGCCATACGTCACGCTATGTGGACGGTGAATGAGGCATCTGACGCTTACTATAACGATACTGACAGCGCATTGACGACAGTTGAAGGTTTCAAGAAAGCCGTCAAGTCGTTAAAGCCTCTCGGTATCGGTTTCAGTAACAAGACGAACGACGAGATTGAAGGGTGTAAGGTTGCGAGTGTGGCCGTCATTCAAGGGTCGAAGCGGTATGCTATGATGTCAGAAGATGGTGAGTTCGGCGGTAAGTGTCACGGTCTAGGTTCGTGGTATGTCTACCATGACGGTAAAGTTCAGTCAGTCGCCCATAATGAGGAGATATTGAGGTCGATATGGGCGTTCAATTATCCCGATGTATTTGGCGAACCTGATGCTGATATGATGGAGTTACCCGTTTTCCACAAGTTTTCAGTTAGAACGAAGGTCATAAGTGACAGAGTGAAAGAATACTGTCGAAGAAGGTATGATTTGAGACTGAGTGAAATGTCACAATATGGAAAGGCGGGGAACTTTGGTCTGCTATCCCCTAAAATTATTGAAGGTAAGATTGTCGTAGAGGTCGCCTTTGAAGCGGAGGAAGCGAGAGACTTGAGCGATTTAGTTTTGAAAGAAGTGGCTTACGCATGGGGTCGAGCCTACGATAAAAAATTCGACTACAAGAACTTGAAGCGATGGCACTTTGACGGTTCTGATGTTGTCGATGTTCGTGCTGTAGCGAACTCACAGAACATCGAGAACCAAACCGTCTTGACTGACGGTGATATTTCTGTCCATGTAAGTCATGATTCAGGAGGTGCTTGATGTGGATTGTCGAGCGCATAAGAAGAATGGTGAGTCTTGTCGAGCGCCTAGAAAATACGGCTCTCTTTGTTACAATCACGCTAGAACTCTCTCGGCGACTCCCGAAGGTATATCAAAGAACAAACTGATTAGACGCCACTTTTCGCATATAACGAATATCGACCTAGAAACGTCCGTTACGGCCTTCAATCAGTCTAATGGGATAGTTAGGCATAGAACGAGAAATGCTCTATCTTACCGTGTGGATGTAATCGAGTATTTATTAGAGCATGAAGAGGTTACAGCAAAGGGCTTGTGTGAACATCTTGAGAGAATCTCAAATGGCACTATCACAAGAGGGAAGGTGGGACAATTGATGAGACATCTGATTAGAGAAGGAACTGTCGAAAGAAGTGTCAAGAAGATTGAAGGGTTCTCTGAGACCCTCTACGGCCTTGTTTTGACTGAGATGGACTACGAGACCTTTTCCTGACGATCAAGATTTTTAGCGTGTGGATGTAAACAAATCGCTTTGTCTATATACTTCCTTTGCTTAGTATAAATTAGTGAGCAAGAATGGCGAACAAATATGAAGAAGTAACGATGATGAGCGACGAGGGTGTAACCTATTCACCTTCTGAAATAAGTGATGGTTGGGTGTTTACTGGTGACAATGAAAACACTGTTAGATACCTCGCAAAAATAAACAGACAGAGAGGGGTGAAGAGTTGGAACATTTCTTTAGGTATTACAGACTATTTCTCTAAGTGGGTAAAAGTCTCATATTCTGAACTGGTTGATTTGCTTGTGTGCGGTTATGATAGCAGGCGTTTCCGTAACTGTGTCATAACTCTAACATTTCACGTTAAGCACAATGCAATGACATACTCCAACGGAACCACACGTCACAGAATCAGCCTATGGCCTACAGTTAAGCGAAACGAGAACCTTAACGCATCAAATAACTGGGGTGAAGAAGAGTGAGCGATTTCTTACAGTATATCTATCCCGCAGAATTTAACGATGATGTTGAAGGTGAGTTTGCCATCGACGTATATTTTGAGAGATGTGCTAATATCTCCAAAGGTTTCGATTTGTCAACTGCTATGAATGGCGGGTGTCAGGGAATTATAGACGCCATTAACAAAATTCTACGTCAAATGGATTCTGTCCCCACTATCGGATTCCGCTTTATGATGATTCAACGAGGTATTAAGTTGGAGGCTGAGACAGGTATTCAATTGACAGGTAAAGCACCCGCCGCTTCCGCCATAGCGAAGAACGAGTATGGTATCAAGAAGGGATTGTCTAAGCATAAGACAGGAGTTGCTTTTTCGGGTCTGCTTTCTTTGGCTTCTATGGCCGCCCAACAACGCGACGATTGGGAGTTATACTTCAACGGGGCTACTGACGAAAGTGACGAACGTGATGCTTTACGTGAAGAACGAGAAGATGATGTCGGTGTATGGGATGACATACAGATTATTGAAGGAGATGAATGACTTGCCTGACTATTGTAGAATATGCTATGCGCCTAAAGGCGGATGTTTCTGTTTTGAACAGTCCTCTGTTTGGACGGGGTTCGATTGGGTGTCTCCCAATCTGTTTTTTCACACCATGATAAAGGGCTGTAACGACGACGAATATGTTACAGACCTAAGATACCGCCACACGGTAGATCAAAATGATAGCCGTGTGGATGTAAACAAGCCGTCCTCTTTATCTACCTATGACATCACCCTCAAATTAGTCCCGAAGGAGAACCCACAATGATAGTCCCTGCGAGCCATGTCTCGCATACACAAAAAAAGGAGAATGAAAAAATGCCAAACAAGAAAACTGAGCAAACAAACCTATTCGGTGAGTTTGTAGAATACGACAACCAAAAGAGCGAACTGGTGTTCGTCAAGATGTGGGAAGAATGCCCATCTGACGGCGACCAATATACGCTCAAGATTGACGGTGTGTCATACAATGCTGAAAAGGATTGTATCACCCTGATTGACGACAGCAAGAACGTAGCGACAACGATGTATTTCCAACCATCGCCGAACGCTAAGGCGTTCGTGAACAAGGAAACGGGTGAAGAGTTCCTGCCGACGACTGACGGTGTGAAGTTTATCAAGTCAGCGATGAAGGCCGTCAAGGCCACCATCCCAAACCAGTTCGCCCTCGTTGAAGTATTGAAGAGTCAGCCAATGACCCTTCACGCTGTCCGTAAAGGACGTGCGCTCTACTTCAACGTAGACCTCGTTTGAGACTGTCGTAGTTGACTGTCGAGGCGTTCGACGCCTGTTCTCTGCCACACCCCTAGAAGGGTGTTTAAACACGCAGACAGCCGCTCCCCTAGAGATTCAGGTCTCTAGGGGCGCCCACCTTAATCCCGTCTCTTAACCGTGTGGATGTAAACGGTTGGGAGGCGGGATTTTTTTTATTTTTCTCTCTCCATGCCCTCCTTT
>Ga0181420_1000708_pt1 | contig 12960 bp, 6 predicted proteins | sample 43SPOviralmetaG_FD_130145 | JGI IMG/M metagenome (GOLD analysis project Ga0181420, IMG submission 130145) | Marine viral communities from the oligotrophic San Pedro Time Series (SPOT) site, San Pedro Channel, CA, USA - 43 SPOT_SRF_2013-05-22 | ecosystem: Environmental > Aquatic > Marine > Strait... | reverse complement strand
TGCGAAACATCCACTAATAAAACTGTGTTTTTTAGTACATTTTGCATTTAGTTGACAAATTGGATGTGAAAATTTACATTTACCATATACATCATCATTTTCTCTGAAATAATTTGATATTTTAGAATTTTTGATAATTTGTCTTGCTTTTGAACAGTTTTTATAATTATTATTTTTATATATAGGAGAGTGATGATTTCGTATGTTAGTATTTCTTTTTTTCAGAGATAGAAAAATTAATATATTCATTATTACAATAATAATTATACAGGGGAAAGATGTATATACTTGATTCATTTAATATTATATTTTATTCATTTAAATATATGTCCACTATGTGACAATCTAATCATGAATCAACATAACTCATTATCGTCAAATATTTCATTACAATTCGTTAGCTTTTGATTCATTTCTGTGTTGCCACCACGATCGGGATGCCTGTAATCCCCAATGAGTTGGCTCTTTCTATAGCATTTTTTCCAAGTACTTCCCCCGTCGCATTTCGTCATGTTGCAACACGCGATTTTGTCATTGTTTTTCATTTTATTTCCTACATCAAAAAATAATATAATTTTCAGAAGAATTAACAAAAATCCGAGAAAGATGTAAGCTAAATATTCAGTGATAAGGAATGTTATATTTAATCTAGATGGCTTATTGGGCTTCTGTAATAGTATACATATATTCAAAGCTATTATCAAAAATATAAATATGTATACCGGATTATATATCATATCCATAAACATACTTTAATAGCATATATTTTTTGAATAAAACTGCAGAGGGTTTTTTTTAAATTCTGCGACTACTATGTAGCATTTTCTTTTATATGTACTTTATTGTAATTGTTACTTATTGTAATTAAATTGTTACTATTTACTTTAAAAAAATGAATTAAAAATAAGGTTATAAATGTATTATAAAAGTTGTGTATAAATATTAATAAGAAGTGTAAGAAGTGTAAGTATAATATAATATATATTATAATGAATTGTATTGAAAGTATTGAAATGAATGATAGTTTGAAGTCAATATGTCGTATTGAAACATCTAAGGTTAAAATAGGATTTGATTCTAAAGAATTCTACGATGCCAATTCGAATTTTGCAATTGAAAATATAGATAAAATGACTTTAGATAAAATATCTGAAATTGAAGGTAAATGTATTGGCTCCGGATACGTGCTTCCAAAAAGTGTTGAAATTATTAATAGAAGCGATATATATTTTCCATTAGAATCTTTAAATTTAAATTATTCTTTAGATGTAGATTACAAATATATAATTTGCAATCCAAATCCGGGTTCAATTGTTGAATGTAAAATCGAGACAACTAATAAAATTGGAGCTTTGGGTAAATTAGATAGTGATTGTTCTCCTTTAATTATTATAATACCTTCTGATTTATGCAACCCGAATACAATGGAGAATATTAAAAGTGGCCAATTTGTAAAAGTACAAATTGTTGGAAAGAAATTCGAACAAAATGACAAAAAAATAACTTGTATTGCAGAAATTTATGATGAGAATTCTGTATAAAATGTGTATAATTATAATTATATATTTATATATAACAAAAAAATGAACATCCGAAATCAATATAACGTTTTATCAAGAACAGATTCTAAAATAAAATCAACTATATAAAAATATATAAAATAAAAGCAAATACATAGTATATATAGTAAACAATGACTTCTATTAGTGAATCTAACAAGATGAAAAGATATACTATGTTTCCGATTGAATATCCCGAAGTATGGAAAATGTACAAAGCTCATTTAGCAGCATTTTGGACAGCTGAAGAAATAGATTTATCAAAAGACGTCGTAGATTGGGGAAAACTATCAAATGATGAAAAACATTTTATTTCTATGATTTTGGCGTTCTTTGCTGGAAGTGATGGAATTGTTTTAGAAAATTTAGTAGAAAGATTTATGAAAGACATTGATATTCCAGAGGTTCGTGCTTTTTATGGTTTTCAAATTGCAGCTGAAACTATACATTCAGAAACATACTCGTTAATGATTGAAACATTGATAACTGACAATTCAAAACCCTTATTGTTCGATGCAATCAATAATTTTGATTGTATTAAGAAAAAAGCATTATGGGCAACAAAATGGATCTCAGATCAAAATAGTAGTTTTGCTGAAAGATTGGTAGCCTTTGCTGCTGTGGAAGGAATATTTTTCTCAGGTGCATTTTGTTCAATTTACTGGCTCAAAAAAAGGGGTCTAATGCCTGGTTTATCACTTAGTAATGAATTTATAAGTCGTGATGAAGCACTTCATACCGAATTTGCAGTTTTAGTATATAATACATTTTCTGAGAAATTAAGTAGTGATGTGATTACAAATATTATAAAAGAAGCTGTTGAAATCGAGAAAGAATTTATAATAGATTCATTGCCGTGTAATTTGATTGGGATGAATTCTAATTCAATGTCTGATTATATTGAATTTGTAGCTGATCGTTTACTCGTTCAATTAGGATGTCCGAAAACATACAATAAAAAAAATCCTTTTGTATTCATGGAAATGATTTCCATGGAAGGAAAAACTAATTTCTTTGAAAAAAGAGTATCCGAATATTCAAAAGCTGGAGTAAGTAAAAATACCAATTCTCTCACATCAAATTTGAAAACATTCAATTTATCGGCTGATTTTTGAGTAAATCGAAAATTTTAATTTATGATTAATATACATTTTCATGTAAATTTAAGTAAGAAATTCGATATGACTCAATAAACGATGAGTGATTGATTTGGAGTTGAAGTAATGACGTCATTCTTTTTTCTAAGAATTATTTTTTACCTGTACGTTTAATAATATATCACTAAATTAAGGAAAGATGAAAAAAGGTCCTACTAATGGCATCATTGTTTTTCAGAATTGTCTAAGAAATTATATGCATTCGAAAAACTATTTAAATGAAAGAATTTATAAATGTAGAGAAATTTGTGCTTCGTTGTTAATCAATATAAATAATAATTTTACTTTCAAAAAAATAAATATTAATTCATATCATACCTGCTTAACGAAATTAGAAATAATTAAAAATTTTATAAACATTTCACTAAATATAGAAGACACACTAAAAAAGAAACATTATTTTGTGTCAAAAGCTTGTAATGAAATAACAAATATTTTGCGTTATATAACTTGTGCTGATGTCAAAATATTACTGAATTGGGTTACAAACAATAATTGGTCATACGAAAATGAATCTTACAAAGATTTTAAAGAAATTGATGAGTATGATTTCGTTGAAAAATATTTTTTACCAATTAGATTTTGGGAAAATAAAATGGAAGATATAAATATTTCTTCTCCAGAAGATATAGTAAAAATTGAGGTGAAAAGTACTTATACTGAAATTAAAATTTACGACATGTTAGGAGATAGACAATTTACATTGTGTGGTAATTTTAAAAAAGATCCAATCAAATTAGCAAATATTTCTGAATTTTATAAATCAAAATCAGATCAAATCCTTAATACATTATATACTACTCATAATGAGATTCCACATGAATTTAAAATAAAATTTTTAGAACAAATGCGTATTGATGATATTATTGGTAAGAATGAAACAACCATAATTGAAGAAATAGAAACTGCTTATAAAAATGTTAAAGAATACAAGAATATGCCATTGAATTTATTAGTAACTCATTTCATGAATGCTAGTTATAAACAAAAATCTCATATGTTAACATTACTTGTTTTATATGAAACATACACCAGATATATTGCAACAGTTTTATTTGACTTTTTAATGACTAGTTTAAAATCAGAATTGCATTTGTTATATTGTGAAATGCACTGGACTATTCAAAAATTATTTGAATATTCATATAAAGAGACAAATGAAAAATTAAAAACGATTGATATAAATCTAGATACAATATCATTAGAAAAACGTTTACTATTATCTAATGCCCCGGAAGAAGCAAAATTAAAAGCAATGGAAAAAATGAGAAATATAAATTCTTCAGAAGGAGGAAATAAATCACAACAGTGGATCGAAGGTTTCTTAAAAATACCATTTGAGAAAATAAAGACTCATAAAGTTATTGATGAATTAGATAAATTCAAAAAATCTTTAACTGATTTATTACCCGCTATTAAAAAAATTAAAAGATATTCTATTGTTGCAAATCTACAAGTTGATACATGTCATAAAATTGATGTATTTTTCGATCAGATATCTTCATTACATAGAGTAATTAGAACACCTAGACAAATAGATAGATTAAATGACACAATTATTAATACAAGTACAAATAGTATTGCCAGTGATGAAGATGACTTTGATGTGAATATTTTAATGCAAGACATACTGAAAACTTCTGTTTCAGATTCTTCAGTTACTGTTTCTACACAATCCTCAGTATCCACTCCCAATTTAAATTTGACAAAATTAGATTTTTCAGATAACGATATCCCAATTAAAGAACGTTTAACTATAGAAAATGGAACAATTAAAAAGAAATGTGAATATATTGGTGTTGCAGATGGAATCATAGAAAACCCTCTTAATACACTACTGAATGATACTGATACAAATATTGGATATAGTGAAAAAAGAATTTTTCATGAATTGAATAAACTTAAGAAGTTGTGGGAAATTTATAAACAAGATAGAAAATCATACATTCAAAATGTAAAATCAAAATTAGATAAAGCATGTTATGGTCACGAAGAAGGTAAATTAGAAATTCAACGATTAGTCGGACAATGGATAAATGGTAACACAGACGGTACAGTAATAGGAATACAAGGTCCTCCCGGAAATGGTAAAACAACATTAGCAAAAATGGGTATTGCTTCGTGTTTATTAGATTCAGATAATGCACCTCGACCATTTGCTATGCTTGCTTTAGGAGGCAGTTCGAATGCTTCTACACTTGTAGGGCACAATTTTACGTATGTTGGGGCTTCGTGGGGGAAAATAGTCGATATATTGATTACTAAAAAATGTATGAACCCTATAATTTATATTGATGAAATTGATAAAGTTAGTAGAACAGAGCATGGTAGAGAAATCATAGGAATATTAACACATTTAACCGATTCTACACAAAATGATCAATTTGAAGATCGTTATTTTTCAGGTATTCCCTTAGATTTATCAAAAGCTCTGATAGTAATGTCATTTAATGATTCATCATTAATTGATCCAATATTAAAAGATAGAATGCATATTATTAGAACAAATCCATTGACAAATGATGATAAAATTAATATTGTTACAGATTATGTATTACCCTCTATTTTAGAGAAAGTTGGATTCTCTACTTCAGATATTTTAATTGATAAGTTTGCAATTGAGTACTTAATTAATACATTTACATATGAAGCAGGTGTGAGGAAATTGAAAGAATTTCTTTTTGAAATTATTAGAGAAATCAATTTATGTTATATTTGTGATTCTAGTAAAGTAATATTACCTTTTACCATATCAATTGAGTATTTGAATGAACTTTTCAAGAAAAAACATAAGATTAAAATTAAATCTATTCATAATAAGCCAAGTATTGGATTAATTAATGGATTATATGCAACAACTGCAGGAATAGGCGGTTTAACAACAATAGAAGTAATAAGAACTCATAGTTCCGCATTTCTAGAGTTAACTTTAACTGGAAATCAAGGAGATGTTATGAAAGAATCAATAAAATGTGCCAAAACGATTGCTTGGAATTTGTTATCAAGTGATAGAAAACATAAATTACTCCAAAAATATTCCGGTGACTGGTTGACATTAAAGGATAATGATTCCGGAAATGATTATTTCTATAATGAAAAAACCAAAGAATCAACTTGGAGTAAACCAAATGATTCGAATATTTCCAATAGTTTTGGATTACATATACATACCCCGGAATGCGCTACACCTAAAGATGGACCAAGTGCTGGAGCGGCTATTACAATTGGTATCGTATCACAATTAACGGAAATTCCAATTAAAAATAATATCGCTTTAACAGGAGAAATTGATTTGAATGGTAATATTACGGCAATTGGTGGAGTTTCCTCTAAATTAAGTGGCGCATACAAAGCTGGGGTTGTACATGCATTTATTCCATTCGATAACAAACAAGATTTAGACGAAATAATAAATGAAAACAAATTGCCTGAATTAACAAATAAAAATTCAAATTTTAAAGTAAGTCTTGTATCACATATTAATGAATTGATACCTCAAGTATTAGTCCAAAATGATGAAACTTTTGTATATAATAGAACTAGATCTAATACTGTCTAAATAAACTTTTCTAAAAAGGTTATATAACATTTTTAATATAATTAGACAATACATCTGTTTTTGTTAAATAATTACAAAAGGTCTTGTGTTTTTCCAAATCTTCTGTAGAATAATTAAAATTTATCATCCAATCTATATGATCAGAATTTAATTGATGAGTCCATAAAAACCCGGGTACTTTTCTCTCATGATCATATGCATTATATAATTGTTCCGAATTAGAAGGTATGCAAATCATGGGTAAACTTAGTTTAAAATTTTCATAAATTGTTTCAACTCCACAACTACTTATAACTCCAAGACAATTTTTTCTAATATTATGAAAATCAGAACTCACTTTTTTAATCAAAATATTATCAGATAATTCAGATAAAAAAGATTGTTCAGGAATAACATCCAAAAATATGTGAAAATGAATATTTTTGAATTGAGACAGAATGTTATAAATAGAAATTGATGGAATAATATTAAAATAACACACTATTATATTTGAGGATCTTTCTGAAATATTCTCAAAATTTGATATTAGTGGTGGAATTGTTAAATGATTTTTATCACATACGTCTTCACAATCTATAGCAATTTTATGTAATCTCAAGTTTGAGTTATGTATCATGTAACTACTAAACAAAACCGCATTTTTAGAAAATTTGTCAAATTTCTCATCTATCATAATTTTGTCATAATCATTCTCAAAATTTAAACGATTTTGTGTACTAATATTAAATACTGGTTGAGTTAAGCAAGTCATTAATTTTATTGGTAAATGTAAATTTATAAAGAAATTTGGATTTCTTTCTGAAACAAATTTAGAAATTTTTTCATAATCTAAGAAACTATATCTTAATATATATCTAATTGCTTCATTAATTAAATAATCAATTCGTTGCTCTTTTACAAATTCCGGTTCTTCTAAATTTAATAATGCTATCTCATTTTGCTTCGAGTAGATATCAACATCTTCTCTAAAATTACCTGCAATTATTCCGATACATTTAAAATCGTCTTTAAGTAATTTGATTAATTCTTTCATTTGTGTAAAATGTCCAATACCATTCGTTTCAAGCAGAATAATATACGTTCCTTTTATTTTTGGAGTTAAAATATTCTTAAATTCATTGTTAAAAGAAGAAATATTAAAGAAATTATAAACTAAACCATTTATTATATTATTAGCCAAATAAAACATTTTATTTTCTATACATAATTTACAAGTTTCAATTATTGTCTTATTTTGAGATAATATATTAAATGACATGATTAACTATACTTACAAATATGTTTACATTTTTTATTCGCAAAATTAAAATATTAAAATTATTTCTCTTTTCCAATATTCATTTTCTTGTTCTTTATATAAAATCGATTATTGATTGATTCATTTATAAATTCTAGATGACTTACTAAAATAATAGAATTAAACATATTTAACAAAGATTCTAAAAAATTAGGTATTTTTTGTAAATGATTTTTATCGCAAGAAGTAAATCCTTCGTCTATTATAAATTGACTTTCACAATTTGATGAAGTCAGTGTAACAAAAGATAATCTGAGACAAATTGCTATTATAAAATATTCAAATCCGCTTAATTTTTCTAAAGCTATATTCACATTATTGTTTTTAGCATAAAATAAAAAATTACCATCATCATCAATATTGAATTGTAATGTAATTGTTGGTTCGATATTTGATATAAATTTATTAGTATTTTCGACTAGTTGCGGCAATATATGTTTTTTATATAACCAAATACTATAATTATTATAAAACTCTTCCATTTTCTTTAAATTTGAAACTTTTTCATCTATATCTTTTATATTTTCATTATATGTTTCTAACTTTGTATTTTGATCTATCTCTTTATTATATTCATACTCGTATATTTGCAAATCAGAATGAATGGATTTTAAATTTTCTCGTAATGTTTTGACTTCTTCAATATTCTCTAAATTCTTATCAAATTTATTTTTATATTCAGATATTTGTAACCAATATTTCAATTCAATTTGTTTTGCTTTTTCATTCTCAATATTTGATAATTTATCACATGAATTTTTCTCTAAAATATTTAAACTGTTAAATTCTTTTGTATATTTGTGAAAATAATTATATTCATATCTTTTCCATTTTTCTAAATTACTTTTTGCAATTGTATATAACGCACTCAAAGAAGCGTACATAGCATTTTGACAATCTAATTTATTTAATTTGTCTTTTATATCTGATATAATATTTTCATTACTTTTGATTTTAGCTTCAATTTTTTTCATATTCTCATAATATTTGAAACTCTTTTCATATTGTTCTACTTGGTGGTTCAATTCGTATAGTCTATTTTTATTTTTTCTTATTTTCATAAGATTTAACAAGATATTTCTCTTATCCTCTAGTTCTTTACAAATATTACCAACATTTAATTTTTTTCTATCTATTTTAGTTATTGTTGTATTGTACGTATTCCATTGTTCTTTTAGTTCTGAATATTCACTAAATAGTAATTTTTTTTCATTATAAGCAATTATCCAATCATTTGTTTTTTTGACAATCTCGGAATTTGGACAAACTATCTTTTCTTCATTCTTAATATATTTTTGCGATTCATTTTCTAATTCTTTTTGTAAATTTAATAAGTTTTTATATTGAATTCTAATTGGATTTTTACAGCACGCTTCACATTTAGAATTAAATGGAACATTTTCTAAAGTGTCCATTATATTTGATAAATCTATTTGATTTTTTTCAAGTTTTTGTGTATTCTCGTCTACTTTTTCTGCGTGAACTTGCCATAGTATTTCTTTTACATTATATATTGCTTGTTTCGCTAACAACTTATCATATTTTTTTTCATTTGTAGTAATATAAGCTAGCAAACATTCTATTTTTTCAATAGATATTTTTGGAACAAATAAATTTGTAGATAATGAATTGATCTTATCATATTCAATTTCTTTATTCTTTTCTAGAAGACTAATTTCCTTTAAAATTGTATTCTCACATAGTAAATTTGATGTGTCAAATTCTGTTTTTTTTAAGTCTTCTAATTCTTTTATACAATCCTCATAATTAATTTTTGGTATTTCGCCTTCGTAAACAAGAGTTTGTTTCTCTTCTAATAATGCATTCAATTTTATAGTATTTAATTTTAAATCTAAATCGTATTCTTCTTTTCTATTTTCTATTTTAGGTTTTTCATTCCATAAATTGTATTTATTTAATATTTTTATACATTCTTTTTTAGAATCATTTGGTTTTTCAATATTCTCTAATTCATAATTTTCATCATATTCAATATTTGTATCAATATTTTTCAATATTTCTTTTGAATTATTTTCCAAATATTTTTGTTTCAATCTAATATTTGTTAAGTCATTAATAATTGTTTCTTCATAATTGACATCATATTTATTATTATTAGATAATAATTCTACCTTTTTCAATATTTCTGATTTTGTTAACTTTAAATCATTGATATTACATTTATTCCAATTTATTATTAATTTTGATTCTAAACATTTTAATTGATCTTCTAATGTATTATATATAGCTTTTTTAGCATCTAATTCATCTTTGTTATATTCAAATTTTAATAATGATTTACATCCATCAAAAAATAAACTTATATCATTTCTAAATTTTTTAACTAAACTATGAATTTCTTTAAACAAATTTACTTTTGCATTATTTATTTTTAAACCAAATATTTGTTCTAAGTATAATTTTTGATCAGTAGATTTCATTAACAAAAAATCGCCATCATTTTGTTGTGAAATAATATTTTTAATCATAAATTCATTTATTGTTCCTAAATGTTTACTAATCCATTCTTTTATTTGTGGATTGCCTAAGCAAATCGTTTTCCATTTGTCATTTTCGAGTAAAAATATACCGCCCTTTGTTGATTTTAATTTACCATTTTTATCTAATATTCTTGTTATTTTATATTGCTTATTGTCGTAAATGATTCGTATAGATGTGTAAGAATCTTTATTAGAAGTTTTATATTTTGATATTAATTCGATAGAATTACCTCTTGAACTGCCACTTGGTAAACATTTCCCAAATAAAGAAAAACAGATTATATCTAAAAAACTTGATTTACCACCGCCATTATTTGCTGAAATTAAATTTACATTTTTATTTGTCAAATCAAAATCAAACCAATTTTTTCCGGAATAACATAACAAATTTTCCCATTCAATGTATTTTAGTTTAAATGTTTTTGAATTTGATATTGTTTCTATTGCATTTTTATAAATATTATAATGTTTTTCAATTTCTAAATTTTTCTTATGTGTACTTGATATTAATTTACTTGACCATTCATTTTTTGGATTAATCAATACTTCTTCTAAACTTGGAACTGAATATTCTTTTGATAAACTATCTTTTGATAAACTAATTTCTTTCATATACAAATTTATCAAATTTTCATGATTCAAATTATTATATGTTACATTGTTAGATTTAGTAGATTTTGTATGTATATAACAATTATCGATAACATATGTTTTCCCGTTTAGTAAATTATGTAAGTTGTTTAATTCATTTACTGAAGGATTACCAAAAATTCTTATTTGTAAATTGTTTGGAAATTCTTTTAATAACAAATCTTCTAATTTTTGATTTTCACAATACCAGATTTTATTTTCAATTATTAATTTCACAAAACCATAATGGTTAAAAATATCAAATTCTTTAACATAAATATTACTATTATTTTCTATATTCCATAAAAGACCCCCATGTCCAAGTAAAGATTCACCAAAATTTTGCTGTAAAATAGAACCGGAATATGCTGCGTGTAGCCCGCTTTTTCTTTTAGGAAAAATTTGTCTTTTGTGAACATCTCCGAGAAGAGCGCAGTCATAACCTTTATCTAACCACTCCCATGAATAACCATCGCTACTTATTATTTTGTTTGAAAATTTTGAATTACACATAGTTCCATGAAACAGTTGAATTGTTGTTGTTACTTCATCATCAAAATCAGGTTTTGGAAATTCTTGCAAATTTTCATTTTTTCCAAAACCTGAGCCGATTTGTAACGAATCTTTAACAGAAAATAAACCAATTCCTACATTTTTTATTTTATATAAGCCTGTGTCTTTCAAATATTTAACGTTTGTATCAATATTTTTTTCAAATGCTTCTAAAAAATCAATATTATTTTCTAATTCATTTTGTTTAAAGTCATGATTTCCTAAAATTAATAATGTTGGCAATATATGATTTAATCCATTGATAAATGTATTGAATAGTTTTATTCCGGGGGATTCTAATTTTGATTTATTATGAAAAATATCACCTGTAATAATACAGATTGCAGAGTGATTTTTAACTGATGATAAGTTATTTAAAAAATTAAATAAATTTTGAAATACTAAAGTAAATTCATCGTATCTAGAAATTTTATAATCGCCATTTCGAATATGAATGTCTGAAATTTGAATAATTTCTGTTATTTTATTTAATTTTGGTATATTTAAATTTGTAACAACCATTTTATTTTATCATTTATACTGTTTGTATATATTATAATAATCTATGAGTATTGTGCTTATATAAAGTACAATACTAGTAAGAAAAATCCACATTTTATAAAATTTCTGAAAAAACTTAACAAAAATATAACTATAAAAATGATTAAAATTTATATTTAGAATTTAGAATTCAATAATCAACAATCAACACATATTATGTCTGATATATGCACAGAATTAATATACGCAGTTTTCCTATATTATACTCTAAAAATTGTGAGAAACAACATAGCCATACCCACTACGTTAGGATTTCTAAGTGCAACTTTATATTGTTGGATCTTTGACAAATTATAAATTTAAAATGTCTTTGATTTTTAATACAAAAGATGAGTACAAAAATATATTTCCAGAAAATATAAAAGATCAACAATTTCCTGAAATTTTAGTATCTATAATATTAGATTATTTATCACTTTCGTTAACAGACGAAAGTATTCACAAAGCTGTGCAAGATTACATTTCACAAGATGAAGATAAAAAACAAAAAGTTATAGAAAAATATGGGAAAATTAGTAATTGGGATGTGTCAAATGTGACAATAATGTCGAGATTATTTCATGCTACAGATTATAATCGAGATTTTGACGGAGATTATACTACAGATTTTAATGAAGACATTTCGCATTGGAATGTATCAAATGTTATAAATATGGACGATATGTTTTATGGTGCAATACACTTTAATCAACCTCTCAACAATTGGGATGTGTCCAATGTGACAAAAATGACTGGTATGTTTGGTAATGCATATTGTTTCAATCAACCTCTCAACAATTGGGATGTATCAAAAGTAAAAGACATGGATATGATGTTCCAGTCTGCAACAAATTTTAATCAACCTCTTGATAATTGGAATGTATCCAGTGTAACATCAATGACAGAAATGTTTGTATATGCAGAATCTTTTAATCAATCTCTCAACAATTGGGATGTATCCAATGTAACAGATATGTCAAGTATGTTTGATAGTGCAAGAGCTTTTAATCAACCTCTTAACAATTGGAATGTATCTAATGTTACAAATATGAAAAGTATGTTTGAAGATTCTGATTTTAACCAATCATTAAATAATTGGAATGTTTCCAATGTAACAACTATGAATTCTATGTTTGATAGTGCAGAAATTTTTAATCAACCTCTC
>Ga0181420_1000707_pt1 | contig 12962 bp, 14 predicted proteins | sample 43SPOviralmetaG_FD_130145 | JGI IMG/M metagenome (GOLD analysis project Ga0181420, IMG submission 130145) | Marine viral communities from the oligotrophic San Pedro Time Series (SPOT) site, San Pedro Channel, CA, USA - 43 SPOT_SRF_2013-05-22 | ecosystem: Environmental > Aquatic > Marine > Strait... | reverse complement strand
TCTGACCACCAACCGGTCCAACCTTTTTCCATTAGATGATGATACTGGCCTAAAGTTGTAATACTATAAGGTGGTTTTTCATACAGATAATATTTAATTGAAGGACATACTTTATCGTATGTTTCATAATCAACTTCTCTATAATAAAACTCATCACTACCTCTATCATATTTTTTCATATAATAATCAGGATCATAATCAAATTGACTGTATATATTTGAGGCATCACCAGTCCATGATACGATTGAGGAGTTTAATGGCGTATGAGCAGGTTCTCTCCACCACTTATCATTTAGTAGTGTAAAGTTTTTTCTTATAAGGTTAGGTAGTTTATTATGTATGACAACATCTAAATCAAAATATAAATTTTCTTCATCATCTCTAAAGTGATCATACATTTGAAGTTTATTATACCAGTTGCCATAAAGATCCTCTTCTATCACTTCAAAACTATCATACTCTAGACCTGAATATGTATCTATCATATGTTTTAAATTGTCTACATGCCAATCTGTAAACTTCTCACCAAATCTGCAACAAATTATTCTCATTTAATTTCTATAACCTCTATACCACGGTCTCTTGTTGAAAATGTTTCAAACTCAGCCGTAGTAGGTATTTCGTGAATATTTCCATATTCATCTTCCACTTCTTTACCACCAAACTCATTTAAATTTACTATTTTTCCTTTTATCAATTTTTTGCCAGTTCTAGGATGAGTTTCTAAATCAGTTGTTGTAATCTTAGTCCCATTAGCAGCACCTATCATAATTTCTGTTTCATCTGAAACCCAACGAGGCACACCTTCTTTAGGATATCCTATACCTAAACCATAAGTTATTTCTTTTTTATCTTCTTTAACATCATCAAATATACCTAATTTTTCTAACCAGTAATTGTTTCCGTTTATATCGTTATGACTCTTATTACATCCTGTGGATAGTCCCATCTCTGCAGCTGCCCTCATAGTTAGACCAATTGATATACCTACACTGGCATATGCATTTTTCCATCTATCTATCATTGTATTTGATTTTGGTGTACCGTCAATCATATAATTTAATTGACTGTTAGGTTCTTTTGCAACCCATAAAATATATAAACTAGCATTTGCTTGTGCGTTTCTCCAATTAGACGGTGGTGTTCTTTCATATGTATATCCCCAAGTATATCTAGATATTTCTTGTATGACTTCTCTATTCATAGTCCAATACACATCATAATAACCTTCGTGTTGTTTTGATGGTGAATTTGTAGCTACCCATAAAAGATGATCTTTAATTTGTTGATAGTGTACATCATCACTATCCCACTTAGAGTAATCGTAATTTCTTTGACACTTTTGTATTTGTTTAATTAGTTTTTTTTCTTCATCCCACTTTTTCATAATGATATCCGTTTAGATTCTTTATTGTGATTTAGACCATGATTGCAATACTCAACACAGGTTTCTGGAAGAGTATCAATAGAGTCATTTCTCAATTTATTGAAAAAATCTTTCCACTCTTTACTATCTAATATTTCTTGAACAGAATTGTTATTATTAATATGTAATTTTTCTGAAAATAGTTTTTCTAAATGTTTCTCTTCATAACTTATATTAGTCCAACAACAAGGTGTAATATGACCAGTACTTGAAAATGAAACATCTCTATCTGACATAATACATTTAGGTGTAAATCCACTTTTAAGCCTTGGTTCATCAGACATTTTTTTCCAACCAATTTGACCTGTTTTATCTTCATAATCTAATTCAACAGGTTCAATGCCACTATCTGGAATAAAATCTCTTGTAGATTCAATTAGATTTATTTTTAATTTATGCATTTTAGCAATTTTAATTGCTTCTTCTATATGATCTTCATTATAATCAAAAACAATATATTGCCAAATAACATTTAATCCTAAATATTTTGCTGTTAACATCATATCAAATAACTTAACACCGTCTTGATTTTTTCTATGTTTATGACTTTCTTCGGGCAGGCCATCTATTCCAAAATGCCACCACACATCTTTATTTGCTTTAAATGCCTCTTCATACCATTGTACTGGTTTATGCGAAGCCGCATTAGATATTTCTGTACTTATATTTTTCTCTTTGCATATTTTCAAAAACTCAATAAGATTTTTATTAAATATTGGATCTGACCAAGTGCCACAAAAACTTACTCTTTTAAAGTAGTCTGTTAGTTTATCAAATTGATCTATTGTTAAATCTTTACCAGGTATTTTTTTACCTTTTCTTGTAAACTTAGTTCTAGCACACCCAGGACATTCTAGAGTACATCTAAACCCAGCGTCAATATTAATTGCCCTTTCACTAAACGGTATCATTTTATTTCAAAAAGTTCTACCCAATTCGGTCTATGTGAATTTATTTTTATTTCTGATTTATCTGGTATATCGTGTATATTGCCATATGGATCTTCTATCTTTTGACCTGCTGTTTCTTTAATATCAACTATCTTAATTTTTCTCATATGTACATTCATTCTAGGATGCATACTCATATCTTCAGTAGTTAGTTTACTTCCATTAGCCGATCCTAATGCGAGTTCAGTATCTTCAGACTCCCATCTAGGCATATCTTCTTTAGGTAACCCTATACCTATACCGTATGCTATTTTCTTTTTGCCTTGTTTAACATCTTCTAATATACCTAGTCTTTTTTCCCAGTAGTCATCACCATTTAAATCACCATGACTTTTATTACAACCTGTAGCGTAACCTAGTTTTTGTGCAGCCCTCATAACTAATCCCATCGCTATACCTATACTAACATAAGCATTTTCCCAACGAGAATGATCTGTATTCGCTTTCAAAGAGCCGTCGGCGTGAGAGTTTTGTTGTGTGTAAGGTTCTTTTGCAACAAACAAAATATATAAAGGTGCGTTTGCTTGTGAGTTTCTCCAAGTGGCAGGTGGAACTCTAGTGTGCGTTGTTCCCCAAGTGTACTTAGAAAGTTCTTCTATGACTTTTCTATCATAACTCCAATGTACATCAAAATATCCTTCGTGTTGTTTTGATGGTGAGTTCGTAGCAATCCACAATAGATAATCTACAACACCATCCCAAGAATGGTATTTTTTTGTTTTTTCATAATCCCAGTTTCTTTGACATTTTCGCATATCTCTAAAAATGTCCATCTCATTATCCCAATCGTAAAAAGATCGTTTTAATAATTCTTCTCTTTCGGGTCTTTTCATACCAAATTTTTCTTGATATTTTTTTTCTCTTTCGTTTCTATCCATAATTATATTCCTGATATATATCCGTAATTTATAAATTCATTTCTAAAACCCTGATAATATTTTTCTTTAATAAACTCTAATCCTTTTTTTGAATAGTATTTTTCATAATTCATATTTTTAAATGGTTTTGCAGTAGTTTCTGGTATACCGCCAAATCGTTCTTCTAAAATTTTGTCAGAAAGGTCTTCCGTCCAGATAACTTCGGCATTAGGTAATTCATTAATAACATTATTATTCAGAAATCTGACACTACTCATAAATTTATTCCATATCTTCTCATCATACTTAAAATTTATTTTATTAGTTTTTATTGTTTCATCCAATATACTTGCTTCTTTGTTAGCTCGTACAAAAGTATTTGTATGAGTATTGAAAGCGGCGTGCCAAGGGTGAATAAGTTTTGCTTCCTTTTCTTCTAATTGTTTACTAATCGTACTATGAAATAGATAACTTATGTAAGTCTTCCAAAGATTTTTTCTTTTTAGTATAATAATATTTGTATCTCTATAAAACTCTTTGAACCAACTTAAAACATCTGGAGCATATGCATTATCCCAACCATATTCGGTTCTTCGTGCTAGACTATCCACTAATACCTTATGACATACTTCTAATCCACATCTACGACACGCCTCTAACATTTCTATTTTTTGCTTATTTGATATAAATTCATAATCTAACCACTCATCACCAACTATTGATCCTATATCTATAATTTCACCCTTAACTGTGTTTATAACGGTCGGTAAAACAAACCCATAATTATTATTAATATAATTATGTCTAATATAATTATGTACCCAAGTAGTACCTGATCTAGGAAGACCAATTAAAATAGTGTGGCCAGTTTTCATCTCCAGTTATCCGTTATAAACTTCTCATTATATTTATGAATTGTTTTACCAGGTCCTGTGAAGTGTATGACCTTTATCATATCATTAGGTTCATCTAATAACATATATTCTGTACTAAATCTTCTAGTATATTCTTTGTGTAATACAATCATCTCTTTTTTATCATCTGTATATTTACATAGCCATTCAGGTGGTGTTGTTGTTACCTTCATATTTTTAGAGTGTAGCTTCATGTTGACATAATTCTGTTCGCCGTAATATTTAAAATGAACATCTTTATTTCTAAAGTAATACATCTGCCAGTATTCAGGATTTTCTGCAAAGTCATTCCACACATAATCAAGGCTACCTGATTTAAATTTATAGAACCCACCGTTGATACCTATTAATGATTTCCACCAGATACCATAGGTTACTAATTCATTATCAGAAACAGGATGCCCTATAAGATCATCTACATTACCTGTTATAATCTGATCTATATCCATTATGATAATTTCATCACCAGGTTTCTGATAGGCAAACTGTGAACTAAAAAACTTTAATTTGTGCCAGTGTAATTTAATATCACTATGTTTATTGTAAGGCAATACGACATCGGCTTCAACATTAGGATTATCACTTAGACAAATAAACTCAAATGGTATACTAGTGTTTCTTTTTAGACTTCTATATAATTTAGATACATAGTCTGGCGTGTACAAACCTTCAAAATATACAGTACATATCTTAATCATATCGTTCCCAAACTTTATCAAAGTCTTTACAGATTGCGTGTACTATTCTCGTATCTCTAGGTATATAATTTTGTTTATCAAAGAAATAATGCCACCTATCGTCTAACCATTGTATATTAATATTATTAATTTCTTTCTTGTATGAGAATATTGTTTCGTTATCATATCTAAACATATCAATAATATTCTGTGGATATAAATCATTTTTTTCTGTTCTTAGTCTTGTCATTAAGTCTATTGTGTCTTTAAAGTTTCCAAAGTAATCTAACCTAATAACATCTTCTTTTCTCGCACCTATGATACCTGTATTAATAACATCATTATTAGGATTGTGATCGCCGTCTAATAACATCGCCTGGCAATTAAAATACTTGGCTGATGGACTTCTTATACTATGATTTACTTGTCTTGATCTTATTATTTGTTTATTGTTATTGTAAACACAAATACCTTTTGATAAATCCCAGACATCAAAGAACACCTCATCTGTTAATGGTACAGCGTCAAAGTCTAGATATAATATTTCATCATACTTTTTAGCTAACTCTTGAAGTAAATGTATCTTATAAAAGTTAATCACTTCGTATCCTGTAAATTCAGGAAAGTCTTTTAAAAAATTATTTTCAAAAGTTATATACTTACTATCATATTCAAACATTATAAATTCTGCCTCGCAATATTCGGCATATGTTAGTTTACTCTCAACTAATTTATTATAATGTTTTTTAAATGCATTGATGGTTACATCAGCCTTTTCTATTGTATCATGTTGATTTTTAGAATTGCCAAAATGTTCTTTAGCAGGTAAATCAATATATAAACTATAAATTACTCTTTTCATACTTTCCTATTAGGGTAAATCTAGTGCCTCTATCATCCTTAATACTATCTTCAATTAAAACTTTAGTATTATTTGGTAATTGTTTTTTAAATTCTTCCATGGTATTCACACAATTTGTATGTGTAGGTATATTAAACATATCATTTGACTGAAAGGCAAAGTAGGCATTAGTATTTAATTCTAACTCTCTCATGGACTTCATATGCTCACAGGAGGTGTTTATAATTAAATCAGTTTTTTTAATTCTGCTTGAGTCTGCGGCCCATTCAAATACATCACCTGTTATAAAATCTAATTGTTTGTAGTCAGGATATAATCTATATTTGTTCCTACTAATAACTTGAGCATCCATATCAATAGCAGTAATTCGTTTTACTTTATTGTAATATGCAGGTATTAATATACTACCATACCAACAACCAAATATTACTATTTCAGAATCTTCATTCAGTATATCTAAACTATTAATGTGTTTAATTAAGTTAAGTTTAGATTTAAACTGATTATTGCTTAAAGAGTCTAACAGGTCAGTATTCTCTCTAACCTCATTCATTATATTTTTAAATAAATTTAAATCTACATCCATTCTACTATGTCCGCTAATTCAGGTTTTTTATCTAATTCAAATTTGCCTAATTCTTTTAAATCTTCTTCTCTATATCTTTCTGCATATCCGCAACTTATCATTGTTATAGGCCTAGTTTTAATTTTATGCAAACCTACTTTGTGCCATTCATCAACTGTTCTTCTAAAGCAAGAGTTATAAGATATGTCTAAACCTTGCTCTAATAAATAATATCCTAAATTACTAGCAAACAATCCTACTTCAACCGATACTGAATCTATTATTTTCTCAAATAGGTGCTCGTATCCTTGATCGTAATGATGGCCTTCTTTAATTCGTTCTTCATACCATTTGTTTGGTGTTGAGACCCTACTATGAATTGTAAATAGATAAGGGTTATAGGCAATATGTTCATAGAATGGATTAGGAAAATTACCTTCCGGAAAGTCATCTTCCTGTGTGACCGTATTAGGCAACATAGGATCTTTAACTGCTTCAACTTCAACATTTCGGTGATTCTTAACAACTAAATTATGTATTGCTTCTTTATGTATCTCCATATCAGGTCCCCAAACATGAACTTTGTACGGCATAGCATTGTTTTTTCCTGGTGTTGTTTTCCATGCCCTATATAATGCTCTATCTATACTTGCTCTAGGCGGTATCATATCTTTACGATATTTCTTTACATGGCGTCTTTTTTGTTCTAGTGTATCAAAATAACTTAAACCCATTCTATCATCTCCTCATATTCAGGTTTTAAATCTTCATGGGTTCTTCCCCAATCTTTTACATCTTCATACCTATATCTTTCAGCATAACCTATTGAGGCTAATATTATAGGTCTCCACTTTGCATGGTCTAATCCAACATCTCTCCACTTTTGAGAGTCTCTATAAAAACAAGAAGTGTATGAGATATCTAAATTCTTTTCAAGAATATATCCTGTTAATTGCTGTAAAAACAATCCAACTTCAACTGCTGATGTATCAATAAAATTATCTACATAAGATTCATGCATTTGATCGAAAAACATACCTCTTTTAATTTGTTCTTGATAAAACAGATTAGGTTGTCTTGGCTGTGCGTGAATACAGATTAAGTAAGGATTAAATTTTATATGTTCATAAAACGGATTAGGTACACCATTTTCAGTTCTTGTAGAGAGACCTTTTTTTACAGCAGTATTTTCTGCGTCAATATGATTTTTATGTACCATTTGATGGACTAATTCTTTTTGTTTTTTATGTTCAGGTCCGAATACAAAAACTTTATATGGCATGGCATTATTTTTAGTTGGTGTTGTCTTCCATGTTTCCCATAATGCTTTTTCTATTAACTTTTTAGGAGGTATTTTTTCACTATACCTTCTAACATGGTTTCTTTTATTCCATAAATCAAAAATACTCATTTTCTTATTATCCAATCATTAATAATTAACAGGTCTAATTCAGTTCTTTTAAATGTTCTGATTGCCTGTTCAGGTGTCTCAACAATAGGCTCTTGACAATTAAAACTAGTATTTAACAACATAGGTATACCTGTAATTTTATAGAATTCATTTATAATATCATAAAACTTTTTGTTAAATTCCTTATTAACAGTCTGAATTCTAGCTGTGCCGTCAATGTGTGTGATACCAGGCACTTTATTGTTTTTTACTTTACATATTCTAGACATATAAGGACTAGGATAATATGTACTAAAATATTCTAAGTAGTGTTCTTCTAATACTGCTGGGGCAAAAGGCCTGAAATCTTCTCTCATTTTTATTGTTTGATTTATGATATCTTTGATATCAGGATTTCTAGGGTCTGCTAAGATACTTCTATTACCTAATGCACGATTACCACTTTCTGATTTACCTTGAAACCATCCTACTATTTTACCATCAGCGATGGCTTGTGCAACTTCTTTATAATCAACTTTTTCGTTACCTTCATATTCATATTCTTTCCCAGCAAAAGTTTCTGATTTATGTATTTGATTATTTTTAGTAAAATTACAATGTTGATATGTGCCTATTGCCTGACCTTCATCACCTACTGCAGGTGGTATAAAGACATTTTCATAATACTTTGTAAACTCTTCATTCATATATCCATTATATGCAACACCTCCAGCGATACATAAGTTATCACAACTTTTTAAAGGATAAACATATTTTTTTATTTTATCAATAGTAAACTTTTGTAGGGTAAATGCTAAGTCATCTATATTATCTAAATTAATATGTTGAAAATGTTTTTGTTTTTTTTCAGTAATTGGTCCGTCAAGTATAGTTTCAAATGTCTGATAATAATATTCACTATGTTTACCGTAACCTACTTTACCCATTAGTTTACTTGCACCTAGTGTGCCAAAACCTGTTAGATTAGACATATGATTCCATAACCAACCTATCGGCAGTTTATCTGATAGGTCAATTAAATTCTGTTCTTTGTCAAAAAAGACTGTTCTATATTTCGAGCCTATACCATCTATTGCTAAAATATCTGAATGTGAATATCCTGAATTTATAAAAGCATATGTAGCGTGTGATTGATGATGGTCTATATAATAGATATTATTTTTGAAGTAGTAATCAAATAATTTTTTAGGTTCATAGTTAAGTATCTCTTTATGTTCTTTTAAAATTGTATCAAATAAATAATCTTTTGATTTTCGTATACCGCCATATGTGTATGTAAACGCCAATATGTGTCCTTTATTGACTAGACTAAATTGATTCATTATATCATTAGGATCATTAAAATATGTTTTAATAAATTCATCATTTAATCTATAATCGCCTGGGTTTAATATATCAGATTGATGAGCATATGCTTCAGCCCTATATGGCAGATTATGTTTAAATCTTGTATGTCGTTCTCTTTGGTCGTGAAATCTACCATCATAGGTATTATGATCATGTAAATTTAATGCAACCGCAAAAGGTCTTTTAAATACTTTATGGTTATACATTTAATAACCTCGCATATTTTCTCATAGGAAAATGACCTTTAGGTTGCACCCATTCAGTACAAGTCTTACAATAACTTTCATATTTAAATAATCCAAAGTTCATCATCTTATCTATATTTTTTTGAGTCAAATCAAATGTTTTAGATAGTTCTGTATTGTTAGCAAACTTTTTACTACAATGTACTATGTGTCTTTTCTCAAAATCAATTACAGGTACCATAGGAAAGGCTGCACACATTTTTCTATCTATCTCGGCTGCCTGTATAACATCTGTAAACTCTGGTGATCTACCATTAAATGCTTTCCACATAGTATTTTTATGATTTAGTTTTTCAACTACTTCGGGATGATTGTCTTTGTATTCAAAATAGTTTGGTGTTTTAACAACAACATTATAATTATTGTAATCATTTTCAGGCACATAATCAAAGTTGCCTAATTTTTTTACTTCATCCTCGTACCAGTCAAGTATATTATGTTCAACATAAAGAATATTAGGATCTTCTAATATGTGAGGATATCTTTTACGAATAAATGAATTAGATAATACTGAGCAAATATGATTATTATTTTTTTTGATTTCATATATTACATCATCTAAATTTTTAATTAGGCCGGGTTCGCCACCTAGTAAGTTAACTCTAACTTTGTAATGCCTAAGATAGTATAAAGTCTCTCTTAGAAAGTCCATATCTACTGTTAGATTTCTCATCTCTAGAGTATAACTTGTACAGTAATGGCAGTTCTTATTACAAGACATGGATAGAAAAAAATCTATTGCCAAATAATTCTCTTGTATTTCAGTTAAGCTTTTCATAATAAAATTTGTTAAATGCTATCTTTATTTTTTCAGGCGAGTTAAAAGATACATCTTCAATATACTCTGGTGTCTCATAAGTTTTTTCTATAATGTAATCGTAAATATCCTCTGTCTTTTTATTTATTAGTTTCTTATCAAACAGATTATCCCCTATTAATGTTTTCATACTATCAATTAATATAGCAATTTTTTTTAAATCTTCTAAATCACTCATACGGTTGCCATTATAATATTACAAGTATTTTTTATTTCTTCATCTGTTAAAAATGGATCAATAGGTAATGTAAGTATTGTATCACAAACTGTTTGAGTATTAGTAATATCATCTTTTCTATGTTCTATATTTTGATACATAGGTAATTCTGAAATAGGAGTATCATAGTGTATATTTGCACCCAATCTAACTTTTAATCTATCTCTAGTTTCTTTACTTTGTAGTCTGATAATATATTTGTGATAATTGTGGTCGAGATTATCATTAGAGTCTTGAATCACAACTAAGTCTTTTAAATGTTCATCATATTTTTTTGCTACTTCTTGTCTTTTAGTTTGATACTCTTCTATTTTTTTTAGTCTATGATTTATAAAGGCAGCATTCATAAATAACATCTTTGAATTATATCCTAGTATTTCATGGTTGCCATGTCGTCTTAATTTTTTAGCTGTATCTGCTACTCTATCATCATCTGTAAGTAGAGCACCACCTCCAGCAATACCTGCAATAACTTTATTTGCATTGAAACTTAATGTACTAATATCACCTGCTTCACCAGCCTTAACATTATTCAAACTAGAACCTAATGCTTGACAAGCGTCCTCTATGAAAGGTATCTCTTGACAAAATTCTTGTATTCTGCTTGTGTCTGACATATTGCCAAATAGATGAGGATAAATAATTGCTTTAGTTTTATCTGAATACATTTTCTTAATACTATCTAACGACATATGATAAGACGAGATATCAATATCACAAAACACAGGTATTGCACCTATCATAGAGATACAAGAGGCAGTAGATATCCAAGAAAAATTACTTACTAGAACCTCATCACCTGGTTTAATACCTGAACATATTAACGCAAACTGTAAGGCGTCTGTACCGTTGCTAACTGCAACTGCATAGTTTCTATTAGTGTGATATGCAATATTCTTTTCTAGAAACTCTACATTCTTTTCTTGTTTATCCTGCATAACGGTATTAAACAGTTCTAGATATTCTTCAGAATTTTTTTTGTAATCTTTATACCAACTGTCCATTTAAATTCCTTAATGTTATTTTCGTATATAAATACTCTGCTATTTTTTCATGTCCTTTTTTGTTAGGATGCATATCGTGTGGAGATACAACTAAATCAGGATAAACTGCGTCTATTTTTCTTGAGTGCATGGTTGCGTGTTCAATACAATGTCCCCCTAAAACTTTAGTTGGCGGCCAACCTATAAAACATTCTTCATCAATATATTCCTGATAACGAAGATATAGTTCTAATATTTTTTTCTTATCTTCATCTCTGTCCCTTAAAATAGGTTTATATTCATACTTTGCATTAAAATCTTGATTATCTAAATTATCAAAAATTTCTTGATCAAGTTTCATTAAACCATGTAGATAACCTTCAAATGCTGGTATCATCTGAAATTGTCTATATGGTATATTATATGATTTACATAACTGCTGAAAAGAAATATATTTTCTTAATGTATCTATCATCCAATAAAATATATCTCCTTGTCTGTTATGTCTTATGTTATGCCATCTCATTTTTTTATTAAACTTATCATCATAACTGAATTGACCAGAAGCATTTTTAACATACTTTTGATAATCTTCTCTTTGTGCTTGAGACCACGCCGCTAAAACTAATCCAATTTCTTCTTTAGGTGTATTCATTATACCATCTAACAAAGTGCTGTAGATATATTCATTACCAGCACCACAAAATGCTAAATTAACTACTTCCATATCTAATTTATCTGCCAGTATTTCAGGCCATTTAGGGAAACTACAATCTATCTCTGGCGAGAAGGCAGATACAAACTCCTTATCGGTAAAACTACAACCACTTACTATTAACTTTTTTTTCATTCTTGCCTTATAATATCAGTTCGCCATTCTTCAAATTCTTTTACAAGGGTTTTTATTGATTGTTCATACATTACCTTTGTCGGTACAGGCCTTGAAAAGTATGCCATACCACCATCTTCTATACTACCATCTCTCGCATATATTATTTTCTTTTTTAACCATTTACATTCTTGTAATAATCTAGGTGCCGGATCAAATGTTGGTTTGGTATAAACATAAGTATTGAATAATCCTAATAAATTTTCTACTGGTACAAATATATGATTATGTTTTGGATTAATATATTTGTCGTCATAAGCTAGTATAACAGAATTTGGGTAAAAGTCAATATGTTTTTCCACTTCGGCATAATATTCTTTATTGGTACCTAAGAATAAATGTTCATATTTTACATTTTCTTTAACTGGTTTGTATATACTAAAATTAATCATTTTTTCATACCATTGAGCATTAACTTCAGCGTCAGGATAAACAGCGAAATCGCAAAAATCTTGTACTCTTTTAACACCAAAATATTCAAATGCTAAAGGATACTCTATCGGATGATTTTCTGAATATACTGCTGCTAGCTCAGATACCAGTAGCCGTATTGTTGATAATTGTATATTGGTATAATCTGATTTATTTTTATATGGCAAAGTCAACATACTTCTACCCAATATAAAACATATATCATCAGGGCTTGGTATGTACTCATCAAATATAATGTTTTCACAAACAATATATTTACTATTAATTGTATCTATATAATCTTTTTGCTGATGTTGTGGATGAGTTATAACTACAACTTGACTTTGTATGCCAATTTCATTTAGATAATGACAATGCTCATAACTATAAC
>Ga0181420_1000706_pt1 | contig 12962 bp, 10 predicted proteins | sample 43SPOviralmetaG_FD_130145 | JGI IMG/M metagenome (GOLD analysis project Ga0181420, IMG submission 130145) | Marine viral communities from the oligotrophic San Pedro Time Series (SPOT) site, San Pedro Channel, CA, USA - 43 SPOT_SRF_2013-05-22 | ecosystem: Environmental > Aquatic > Marine > Strait... | reverse complement strand
GGATTACGTGCCAGTGCTACTTCTTTTGCTTCTTGATAGTCACGGGCATGAACAGTCTCATAGAAGACCTTACCAGCAACATAGAGTTCGACTTTGCATTTCATGGTGGGTGTTCCCTTGGTTACCTTTGTATTATATCAGAAGTTGAGGTAGTCTTCAATAGATTTCTCAATAGCAGCGGACAGTTTGGTAGGTGGCACAACTGGTTCCACAGATCCAATCTCACACTCAAAATAGTTGCCGATGTCAAGTTTGATCATCACACCATCACCATAACCTTCATAAAGAGGTCGTGCGTATTCATCTTCAACAACTACGACACGTCGTGCAGTGAGATCAAGAACCAGCATGTAGTCGAAAGTTTTTTGGTTCTTAAAATCTTCTACTGTTTTCTTTTCTCCTTGAAAGTTCTTAACCTTAAACTTTTTAGTTGCAAATGGGTTGTTCTTTTTAAATAGATTCTTACCCATTTTCAACTCAACCTTTTCTTCACCATACATGAAGTCATATCCGGCTTGATCGACTCTCACAAGACCAGAAAACTTGTCAAGTGCTCGTTCTACGGCAGTTGCACGGGTAAAATTGTCAGCGTTGCTGGTGAATCCATCATCACTGTAGAGAGAATCCACAACACCAAAAACTTTATTCCAATCAACACTTTTCTCAAGGTGATCAATGAAGTGTTGTTGCATTGTTGCGTTGGTCACTTTTTCTTCCTGTGGGTAGAGAATGTTTGAAAGAGCATTCATAACGATTTGAATGTAGCACAATCTTGGGACTTACGCAAGACGCAGCCCAAAAGTTAACGACGGATAACAGAGATAGCAGGTTCACCCTGCTCAAATACGGTGTCTACGACTGCCTGAACGGACTTAGCAGTATTGATGCCCACTTTATCATAGACTGGAACACAGACCAGTCCAAAGGTCTTCTGAGTGCCTCCTAGACGGATCACACGACCAATTGATTGGGAGATGCCAATATAATCCATGTTTCTCATAAACAATACAGCTTCAAGTCCACTGACGTTGATACCTTCAGACAAAATAGAGTGATGAAGAACAACAAATTTCTTCTCAGGATCTTTACCCCAAGTATTCAAAGTATCAAAAAATACATCACGATTGACCTTTTGACCATCAATGATTGCACCAGTCTTAGATGTAATATACAGACAGGAGTAACCACGTTTTGCCAGTTCATTACGGAAGTCAGACTGGCTCAGAAGTTTGATAATCTGTTTAGTAGAACGTGCGGCAATCAGGATCTTATCCAGTGAGTTATCATCAATTGTCTCAATCAAATTCTCACAATCACGATCAGCAATCATCTGCTTATCCTGAACCATATCTAATTGCTTAACAACAACTTTTGGAGGAAGAATATAACCTTCATCGACAAGCAAAGGAGCAGGAACATTACAAATAACGTTTCCATAGACATCCGCATCGTTCATTCCTGGTTTGTAAATAGTGACAGAGTGCTTAGGAGTAGCAGTGAAGAAGTACTTTCTGTGAGCACGCCATACCATGCTTTCAGTAGCAGGAAAGAAATTACGTTTAACACTATTATGTGCTTCATCAAAATAGATATTGTCTACCTGAATATTGCTCTCATAGATTTTATGAAGAGAGTTATAGGTAGTAAAGATTAACTGGTGACTATTTTCCGACCAACAAAGATGATTAAAGTCTTGAATTATGTCAACTTTAGTTGTGCTAACGTGCTTAGTTTCACCACTGTGGACATGAAGAATCCTAACATTTGTAGGAGAAATGTGCTCAAGGAACTCGGAGCACAGTTGTTCTGCTAGAAGAATACGAGGAGCAACCACAACAATAGTGGAGATATCAAGTGTGTTGATAGTATTAATAGCGTCTTGAATCATACAAATGGTTTTACCACCACCAGTAGGTACAATGATCTGACCTTTCCTATGTGCCAACATCGCATCACAGGCATCTTTCTGATGGGGTCTAAGAGTGATGTCCATGTGGTGCTTTAGTCGATAAAGATATTATAGCAGAAAACCGCCTACCGATGAACTCAGCAGACGGTTCTTTAAGTGTCTTATAGCTTCCTCTTCAACCCAGACAAAGGTAGTCTACAGGGTTTTCAGAGTTTTGTCAATCCTTTTTATTCCCAAAGAAAGAAGTGATAGAATATCTACCGTAACCATCATAATATTCTGAGTCTTCTATTTTGACCTTTGACACTCCATGTTCTACCCATCCGGGCATCATGATAAGTGAATTGTTTGGACATTCAAACTTATAATCATACTTTGGAAAAATTAAATCACCACCACTAAACTTTTTGGGTTCTTTGTGAAAATATGAAAAAGCAAGAAACTGTATAGATTTGTCAGTGTGTGGTTCATAATATTCATCATTATGATAATATCTCGTTTTGGTGCAATCCCAATTAGAATATGGAGCAATAGAGCAACAATCATGTGCCTTTGCAAAAGTTTCCAATACTGCACTGTCAAATACCTTTCTATTGACTGTTAAGATGTTTGAGAGTTCTCTATACTTATCCTTGTAAATATTATCTAATAAAAGAGCATGTGAGTTTGTTTTATCAATGACCCCACCAAAATCCTTTGCTTCTAATAATTTTCCTGGTTTAGTGTAGAAATTTAATTCCTCCCAAATCAAATCTAGTTCATCTTTATTGTAAAAATTATGAAAAATTACATGAGGAAATGGTTCAAAAAATACTTCAGCTTCAATATTTTCTATCATAGTCTAGTAAAAACGCCAATACATCCATCATTTATTTCTAAATCGTAATGTTTATTCTCCAGTTTTGCGTAGTCCCATCTACTTAATTTTTTTCCATTTACGATAGGATTTCCATCAAAACATATCAACCAACTTTTATGATCACCTGTAAAAGATTCTGTTACCAATCTTCCATCCCAATCATGTTCGGGCCTTAATGGATTGAATCCAACAATATGAAAATCTTCTGATCCATAGTAAATCCTTTGTTTATAAAGATATTCTTTCGTATCTACTAACACATATGGACCATCTTCAAGATACTCTGATTCGTATGGAGCACCTAATTTCCCACTACCTTTTAATAAAATGTGGTAAATGGTATAATTATCAGGATATCCGTCTAAAAACCAATCACCAGCATCACCAATTTCTGAGCATATTGTAAATTCTTCGCATTTTTTAAAAAATCTTTTAACAGTCATAAATCAATTCTCTTCATTTTAATTGGATATCTGGGTCTAGAAAAATACTTACCCTCTATAACTTTACCTACCAAATCGTTCAAGTTTAGTTCATCAGAGCAGATAGATTCTGAAAAATTATATGAATTTGTTGGTCGTTTATTTATTTGTTTTTCAACTATGTTCAATCCATATTTTCTAATTAAAGAGTCTGAGAAAAGATCTGGATCACTCGTCTCCAGATCACAACAGTTTATAGAATATTCGTTATAATGATCGATTGGAATGTTTGATTTTTCATCGCAAAATTTTACCTCGATCCTATCCTCCTCAGGGTAATATGCAACTATTTTAAATATTACCTTCATCTTGTATGATCCCCCATGATGTTGCTATGTATTTTGTTGCACCTAAAGGTGGATTTCCTCTGTGTGTATGTGTAAATGAAGCGGGAAACATGATAACATCTCCTGCTATTGCTTCTTCTCTTCTCTGTTGATATAAAAATTCCGTCTCACCACCTTCAAAGTCATCATTCAAATATAGTTGAACGACAAACTGTCTTGGTGCAACAGACAATGCACCATTCTCGTAGTGCCACGCATGAAATCCACCACCTGGAGGTATTTTTTTCAGTTTCAAGTCATGTAATAAAAATTTTCTTTGTCCCAAAACACTGAATGCTTCTAGATATTCCTCCAAACATGGTTTGAATCCTGGAAATACCATTGAAGACAATTTACTTGATCCCACAAAATCATAATCATGCGTAACATTAACTGTTTTATGATCTTCTTTGTGCAAATTACTTTTGTCGTATGACAAAATGTGATTATCCTCAAAAAAATTGATATAATCTATTATTTCCTTACACTCTTTTTTCGAAAATGCACCACGATATCTTCTAATCAAATCAGACTCAAATGCCATAACGAAAAGTTTAGTTACCTTATTTATGAAACTCCGCTAGCACTCGTAGATCCCCTAATTGTTCCGTTATTTACTACTGATATTGAAACACCACTCGATCTTCTTATAGCAGCACCATTTCCACCGGCACCACCACCGGAACCACCAGATTCTTCACCACCTGAACCACTTTCACCACTGTCTGCACCCTCTCCATCTTTTCCACCACCTCCACCTTTACCTCCTACTGCTTCTCCAGCATTGTTACCACCTCCACCACCTGCTCCAGCAGAATCGGAACCACCGGCACCACCATTAGAACCATCAGAACCTTCTTCCCCACCATTACCTCCTTTACCAGCAGGATTTCCTGCTCCACCACCTCCACCACCACCAGAGGCTCTTCTGGAACTACTTTTATCATAATCATAGGCACCACCTCCACCACCGCCTCCACCAAAACCGGCAGAGATTAAACCATTATTATTGACAACTACATTTGCTTCACCTTCCGATTCTTGTTCTATACCTAATCCACTGGTTCCAGTTTTACCACTGTTTCCACTACCAGGACCATTAGATCCATCACCACCATCACCACCAGCACCAAAAATTTTTCCACTACTACCAACATCAACTCTTAAAATAACATTAGAACCATAAGTTCCGGTTCTTAATGCACATTTGTTAGCAGAATCTTTGCTTGATGTAAATGTTGCATTAACATTAATAATGATTTTACTATTTGAATCCTTTTTAGACCTAAATCCACCGACAACAGTTACATCATCATTATTATATCTACTCTTGGCATTTATTATAGATCCTCCAGAACTGTGGCAATCCACAACATTGTTAAGTCTTTTTCCGTAAAAATCACTAAACTTTATTTGTCCACTTTGTGGAATTTCATCATCTAGAGGTAAACTTAATAATGAACCTATATCTTGACTAACACGATATGCACCTAAATTTTTGTTTGGGGGTGTTCCAAACTCTGTTGCTATTTCACTAAATGATAATGGTGGATTTGGTGATGCGGATGATTTAATAGTCATAAGTTTTTAGAAACAATCGTTCCAGGATGAACCATTCCAAACTTGAAGTTTGTTGGTAGATATATTGTAAATCGTTGCACCTGCCTCATCAGAACTCAATGCATTACCAGCAGTATCAGTTAATGCATTTCTCTGAGTAGTTGTTAGTCTTGGTGGAATCATATAAGCAATAGGTGCACGAGAAGTGCCATCAGCAACAATATCAACAACATCTGACATATCAACGGCACATTTTGGTGTTGTTGTCGGTCCAACAACTAAACCATGTCTTGCTTGAATGTCACCATTAACATCCAATTCCATATTAGCGTTAATTGAATCGGTTCTGACTCCAACTCTTCCAACGGAATCAACCATAAATCTATCAACAATAAGTTCATTTACTGAGACTGGATTGGAGGATGCAATTGTTCCAATGCCGATTCGATTAGAAATTTCGACATCTTTGAATGTAGAAACTCCACTTGTGGTGTTTACATTTCCATTTAATTGTGCCTTAGATACATCAAGGATGACAGAATTTGATGAATTTTTTACATCACCAACAAATGTTGCACTTAAATTGCCATTAATAGTAACGTCACTATTAAAATATGCATTACCAGTAAAAGTAGAAATACCTTGAACATTCAATTTATGTGTTGGATTTGTAATACCAATTCCCAAATTACCATCTTTGGTAAGAGCCATTAACTGAGAATTGTTTGCTCCCTTATGCCAGACATAATCTCCTGCCGCAGCACCAGCATTATTGGCACTTAGATAATAATTAAAGTTACCTGTTCCATAATTGACTATATCAAGTGATTGTGCATTACTGTATGGAAATCCTCCGTCACCACCATATCTAAATTCTGCATTATTTGTATTATTAGTTCCTGATTCTCTACCAACAGTTATACTTGCTGATGCAGTATCACTCGTAATCTGAAGTTCTGTGGTACCAGTTGCTCTCTGTTGGAATGTATTAGCAGGTATGGCAGTTCCAACACCAATAGAGGTTACTGAAAGTCCTGTTCCTACAATAGTTCCTGCAGTAAGATTTCCTGCTGTAAGAACTCCAGTTGTCGTTACTCCAAGAATAGTATTTGGAGATCCAGAAAGACCAGCAGCAGTTCCTGTTGTATTTTGATTGAGAGTTGGAACTCTTGCGGCATTAATTGTTCCAGATGAAATGTTACTAGCATTTAAACTCGTTAATGCTGCACCAGAGGCTGCAGGAAGTGTTGCGGGAAAACGTGCATCTGGAATTGTTCCTGCCGTTAAATGTGCAGCGTCAAGATCTCCATCAAATGTAGTTGCAGTGACTATTCCAGAATAGAAAGCACTTCCACTATTACCAGTAAAAGATATTCCAGAACCTATAGTCAAATCATAATCAGTATCTGAGGTAGTTCCTATACCTACACTAATGAATGTTGAAATTCCTGTGCCACCATTTTCAAAAGTCCATCCTGCCGTAGCAATAGCTACAATAACACCACCATTAAAACTATTTGCAACTACATTTGTAGCATTTATTGTTCCTGCAGATGCGTCAAGAGTGATTGCAGATCCAACTTTAAGATCATCATAAAAAGTAGATACTCCAGCAACTTCTAATGTTGTTATTGTTGCCAACCCAAGGATTCTTACCCCACCATGAACATCTAATAACTTAAATGCTTGGGGGGAAGATGTTCCTATCCCCACCTGACCGGCAGGAGTTACTACAAACTTATTATTGTCAACCTGTAAACCAGCATTAAAGTTAAATGACTTACGAATATTTGCCATTTTATATACTTTTTAGTTATTTAGTCTTTGTTCTAATGAATCAACCTTATCACTGAGTTCTTTAATTGCTTCAATTAGAAGTGGAATCACCTTATCATATTGAACTGTTATATAATTGCTGTCAACTGGTGCAGGGTGAACTACTTCAGGAAGAACTTTTTGAACTTCTTGTGCGGATACACCAGCATAAGTAATATTTGGATTAAATCCAAGTTTTTCACCAATATCATTGAACTTATATGTAAATCCATTCAAAGATAATGTCTTGGTAAGAGCATTCTCTATCGGGTTAATATCAGTTTTCAATCTTTCATCAGAAGCAAAGGCAGTAATATCTCCAGTAACAGTAAGTGCTCCGCTTATAGTCACACCAGTTGAAGATGTTTCAAGTCTTTTATTGGTTGTAGTGTCTGCAATGTCGCTAGAACCATGCCAATATAACCCGACACCAACTTCATTAGAAGATCCGGAGGTTCCATATACTCTCATATTAATTCTTTCACCGGTTGCTGAGAAAAGGAAAGCTCCAGTTCCACTTGCACCACCATTAGACATAAATCTCAGTGGACCAGTTCCAGTATCCTTAATATAACTGGTGGATGCACCATGATAAATTTGCAAATCATCATCATTACCTAGTCTAATCTTGCCATTATCTCCTAGATCGAGATTTCCATCGATAGTTGTATTACCTCCTAAAGTACTGATACCAGTAATATCTAAATTACCTAATGATGTTACATTGCCTCCCACATTAAGATTTTCACTAATACCACTACCACCAGTAACTACTAATGATCCTGAAGTAGTATTAATGGATGTAGTATTACCACTAATTTCAAGATTATTTGCAACATGTAATGAAGATCCAATCGAAACATTTTTATCTACACCTAATCCACCATCAAGTTGAAGTGCTCCAGTGTTTGTATTTTTGAATATGTTATCTTGAGTATCAGTAAATTTTATTGTTGATGTGAATTTAGCAGTTCCATCTACTTTAATATCACCATTTAAGTTGACCGGTCCATCAAACTGAGAAAGAATTTGATTAGACTTGCCACCCTCTACTACCAATCTTTCTTTTACGGTAACTTCATCAAATACGACACTTAATCTAGCAGGATTTTCACCTGTTACTGTTGGAATTGGTGTATCGAAGGTGGTTTCTTCACCAGTAGAAGATGATTTCTTCTGGTTCCCAATAAAGAAATCACCTTTATTATTCATACCACTATAAACAACCACACCAGAGGATCTTTCCTGCGATTGTGACAAGAACTCTTCCCTTTCTGTGAGAGTTATCTCTTGAACTTGAGGAAGTGCCGTAGAATAGTTACCAGGACCATATCCAAGATACTCAAAAGTATGACCAGAGGCACGAAGAATTGACGGTCTTCTGAGTTCCATCGATGGAATTTTTATTTTCTTAATTAACGAATTTATTCCATGAATGTCTGCTTTAGTAGCTAATACTCCACGAATGACTGTAATTTCATTATTACTTGAACCACTTAAAGTGCTACTAGCAACTCTCATTATTTCATTATTTGTCTGAATATAAGATCCAATTGGGAATCTACTCGCAGTTCCAATACCACTATTTGAAATTTTGAATGTGGTTGTAGAGGAAGTAATATTCTCTAGTAAAGTTGCAGTATCATTATCAAATATAGTAAATGCTCTTACATTAAGATTTTCTCCTGTGGAATCAGAAACTGCATCATTCGATGACATTCCGTGCTTTAAGATGTATCCGGAGGTAGTTGTAAATCCTGTTATAGTGATCGTGGTTAATTCTGCATCAGCAATAATAAAATCACCAAGATTATTGCTATTAAGATCAGTGATTCTAACTTTATTACCAACAACTAAACCATGTGCACTAGATGTAGTGATTTTATCACCAGAGACACCACTAATTGAAATTGAAGGTCCAATAACAATTGCATATTGATCATTGGTAATAGTTGTATCACCAGAAGTTTTTGCAATAGCAATTTGAGTAGTAGAATTTACTGCACTAATTCTATGATAAGTATCTGGAGTTGTAGTAGATCCAGTAAACTGAACTACATTATCAATAGCAACTTCACAACTGGATGCAGAAATATTAAATCTAGCATTATTACCACCTACACCAACTCTGGCAGATTCAAAGAACAATCCTTCTGTGGCATCATTATTTGATCCACCACTTACAATATCTGCGCTAGAAATGTCTCCAGCACCACTTACAACAACATTTACAGTGGCACCTCTCCATGTTCCAGTGTTGCCACCACTAAGAAGTTTTACATTACTATATGTTCCTGTAGTATAATTAGTTCCACCATCAAGTGTAGTGTAAGTAACAATTCCTGCAAGTCCATGATCTCTTTGGAAAGTTATGTTTGCACTTGTGGCACTTGAAGCAACTGTATCTACATTAAGACCAATTCCAAAATTGGTCAATAATTTATCTACACTCTCTCTTGAGATACTTTTCTTTAAATCGTTTGTTTCTACTTGACCTAAAGGAGATCTGAGTGCAAATGATCTAGATGATAATGGATTGTCATCAAAATTATCTCTATCTAATTGGGGATAGAGATTAGTTACATTTTGACTGTATTCTAAATCAGTAAATTCTTCAGTTACTTTATTACTCGCATTAAGGATGTAAGTATGATAAACTCCATTTCTATTAGTTGCATCATATTCTGAAATAACTTCATTTCTATAAACATAGAGATTGGTTTGCAGATCATTTCTTTCAAATCTCGGCAATTCTGCAATAGTTCTTACTGAAGTATCATTTTCAAAGTTTCCTGGAGTTTCTGAAGTTATATACTTAAAGATCATAGAGTCAGTTACTTCACTGACTTCATAATCTCCATTATATCCCTTTTTGAATGTACCGACTCCGGTTATAGTAGAGTCGTGCACATTTCTAATTCTTATAGAATCTCCAACATTTAAGTTGTGAGGAAGTTCTGTTACTACAGTTACTGTATCTGTTGGGTTTGAGAATGAACATGTGCTAATAAATCTTGGATTTCTATCAAAATCATAATCTCCATTAGAACCAAAACTTGGATTCAAAACATTGATTGAACTTCTAGTAGCATCAGAATCTGTCCTAAGTCCTGTAGTACTAGACTCTTGAAGAATGAATCCAGACTCTGGGGTTTTTGCGCCTCTAAATTGACTTGGAACAACAACTCTTACCTTGTAAATCTTTTCGTCAAGTGATCTGGTATCTTCAATTCTCTTAATGAATGTAGGCTCTGATGCTCCTGTTCCACTAATCGCACCAATTGTATTGTCAGTACTTGAACTATTTACATTGATATACCAATTACCAACAACAGAATCCCATTTCACTGGGTGAGATGCATCTCCTGCTTCTTTATCGGATACTCTACTAATTACCTTTAAATTTGTTCCCCCGGATACTGAAATTTCTTCTCCACTAACTGATTCTGTTAATGATGATGCAAGTTTAAAAGTGTTACTACCAGCAGAGGTGATATAGTAAACAGTATTTACCTCTAAGTTCTCTGGCAAGTCTCCATTATCACTGGTGATAATTACTTTTTCTGTGTCAACAAATCCATGATTATTTGAAGTAAATGTATTTGTAGATGCAGTTACATTAGTTACATTAACTTGCCTAAATGATGATTCTGCACTAGAATTAGTCATTAAGATGCTTGCAGATTTTTCAACACCTCCAACTAATAAGAACAACTTGTCATTGACTTTTGCACCAATTCTATAACCTTGTGTTAATACTGGTGGTTTTATTGACTCTACATTAAATCCGTTAAGATATAATTTGCTTGTTGTATTTGCAAGAGATAGATTAATACTCAACCAATCAATTGGTTCTTCTGCTTGTACAATTGATCTTGGTGGAATAATATGAGTGATGAAAGCCTTGTTGTCCTTTTCAAATGCTTCTTTCTTAAATCCATCAGAGATCAGTGACAATTGACCAAAGTTGGAGTTTGAGTTGGTAATAGAAGCATCACCACCACTTTCTGCCGAGAAATGCTTATTATATCCGATCGCAAACACAGAAACAATCTGTAGAATTGCATCATTGGTAATCTTAATATGAGTTGTTTCCCACCCTTTTCTATAGATTGCCTCAGAATCTAAATGATATACAGTTCCAGATGATGAAGATCCTTTAGAAAGTTCGGAAAGACCTACATTTGCTATTGATAATGCATCACTATAGTTTCTATTTGTGGGATTATATTTTACAAATGCGCGATCATCTTTTTGAAGGCTGACTCCAGTGAATTGAGCCACAACCATTGAACGGAAACCAGTTGCCTTACTTCCATCGGCGTGCATTCCATTCATGCCCCATACAGACCGTAAGGAGATGTTAAAGATGTATGGAGAAGCACCAGATACTGTATCAGTTTCAATAGTAATTTTCTCCGAACCATTTTTTGATGGGCTAGGTTGAATGTTTGACGGAGAGTCTGTTACTTGGTAAGTAAAGATCTTATCATTATTCTCATCAACAGATACGACTACAGTGGAGATATTATATGCTCCAGGTGTGTCTCCACCAACTCCACTGATACGAATTGGAGTTCCTACATTTAACTTGTGAGGTACTGTAGTTGTTACAGTGATAACATTTGTTGAAGTAACTCCGTCTCCTGATTTAATTGCGTCAATCTGGAGTGGATCTGTACCAAAAGCACCAACAATCTCAAATTCTGGCCTTAATGGTGCAAAACTATTCAAATTTGGATATGGATTCTTAATTTCTCTAGAACTACCTGTTCCATATGCGAGAGATAGTTTTCCATAATATATCTGGAGGTCTGTCAGTCCAGTCCCATCCTGTTCATTTACACCATCTGCATATTCAAATACTGTAAGTTTATGATGAGAGAATGTTGCAGTAGTCGTGTTACTTGAATTAGGTTTTGTATAAACATCACCATATCCATCAAAGATAGAGAACTGCCAAAGATAACATGCGCCAGTTACTCTAAAGATGGCAGAACTTTCTACTGAAGTGTCAAGTGGATTTGGAATATACTTTGGACGAATCTTGGTCTTTCTTAAATCAAGACCAACAATAGACGTTCCTCTAGGGATGATAACTCCACCCTTAATACTGTTAAACTTTACAAGATCATTTGTTTCTTGTGTTAAATCAAAATTAGAATTTAATGTTAATGGTATTGATCTTACAGATTGTCCTCCTTGAGGAGTTACTGTTGGACCAGAACCACTAATAATATATCCAGGTCTGTTATCAATTTCATGTTCACCTGGCATGAGGAGAATTGTTGTCTTCTCAGTTTCATCATTATCATCACCCCTCAGATAAGAGAATCTTGCAGATTCTAAGAGAGCTCTCTGAATCGTTTTAAATGGTCTAGCAAGAGAATTACCTTGATTGGTAATACTATCAGTAGAGTCTAAGTCAGAAGGACTTACATATAAAATACGACCTTCAGTATTCTTGATAAAATTGTCTAACTTATTCAGAGGCATTGTATTACTGCTTCTATACTATTTCTATATTTTATTTATCCTAGTAGATCCTCTTCTCCATTATAAAAACTTTGTATCTCTTCTGGTAAGTTCTCGGGATTTAATATCTCAATATCATCAAAGCAAGGATGACACTGTTCCATAATCAAATAATTAGATCCTTTGTAAATATCCTCTACAGAATATTCTTTATTATTATCTGCTTCTTTTACTATTTCTCGATCATAAAAATAACCCACAGGCAAATCATCAAATGTAAATGGAACATCATTTAAGAAGAACATTTTGACTATCATCCTATAATCATTATACCAACACTTCTTTGTGGTTACTGCATAAGACATAATAATATTATTTTTTCTTTTATTTATTTTCATAAAAAAAAAGGTTCCCGCACCACCAGGAACCTCATGTTATTCACTCACCAAAAGGAAACCCTATCATATAATCTTCATTTCTCGCAGAGTGACTTTACATATAGTGGGGCTAACTCCTTCCCCTGAGTGCGAGTAGGG
>Ga0181420_1000700_pt1 | contig 13057 bp, 24 predicted proteins | sample 43SPOviralmetaG_FD_130145 | JGI IMG/M metagenome (GOLD analysis project Ga0181420, IMG submission 130145) | Marine viral communities from the oligotrophic San Pedro Time Series (SPOT) site, San Pedro Channel, CA, USA - 43 SPOT_SRF_2013-05-22 | ecosystem: Environmental > Aquatic > Marine > Strait... | reverse complement strand
GGACAAATGGACTGTCAACACTCCCCATATAGGAGCTGCTGACCAAATGGGTCCGAACGAGCCCTGGGACGGAGTAAGTCATGTCATTATTTTAACCATTGATTAGTTGTTGCAACCCCATCTTCTTCGAGCAGCTTTGCCTCGTTCGCCAGTCCAGCTTTTGCTGCGAGCACAAAAAGATTTCTTGCGCGCTGCTTCTTTTTTGGTTTTAGGCTTGCCGGTGACAGGTGCTTTTAAGTTTGAACCAGTTTCTCGATTATATTTAGCCCTGCCTTTTGCAGTTAATCCTGCACCTTTCTTTGCTGGAAGTTTTTCACCCCGGCCAACACTAAGATTTGGTCCTTTTTTACGCTTTTTCTTTTCAGCCATTTTTCTTTTTGGCAGATTTACGGCGTTTATGCTGATAGCTTATCTTCTTTGAACCGGTTTTTTCACGCTTAAACCGGGCTTTTTCTGCAGCCGTCATCTCGCCTGATGTCTTAGGTGTTTTGGCGGATACACGCTTTGATGGTCGGCACGCTGGATATGCTCTGTCTTCGCCTTTGGAGCGGCCACAAGGCTTTCCGGTCTTTACATCGACCCATTTCTCGTCAAACCAACGGCTGAGCCCACCCTTGGGCTTGCTGGCTTTACTTGGTTTTTTTGGTTTTTTTCGTTCCGCCATCACTCACTTTTCGGTAGGTGCCGCCACGCTTCTTATATTCCCGCACCAGCCAAGCATTGGCATAGGCGCTGGGATATACAGCGAACTTACGCTTTGCAGCCGCTTTGACACGGCTATAAAGCGCCTTATTGGTGGGCTCGTTTCTAGTCGCCACAGGTGCAACGCATTTTTTTAGAGCCCTTCTTTACGCCCTTTTTCTTCTTGGGTGGGCGACCTTTCTTTGTGCCGTAAGTTCCGGGACCTTGGGGCATGACAGGGATCGTCTTTGCCCTATTCTAGCCCTTCGTGCCAATCAACAACCACTTTGAAGTGCCCAAAATGCGGATCTTTTCGCGTGCATGTCGTTACGACTAAAAAAACAGTTGAAGGGCCTTATGAAACTGTGCGTCGTAGGCACTGCACAAGCTGTGATTTTCGCTGGTACACCGCACAAGCACCAGAAGTAAACATTGGCCCGTGCATATCCTGGGCTGGGACTGGCGACCAAGTCAGAGTGACATTGCCACAGCCAAAACACGCCTAATACAACCGATAAGACGTGGTCCCCATCGTCTCCGGTTTTGCCAAATTAAACTGTTGTAAAACTAAATAACCGAATGCGTCGAATGCGTGGTCAACTCCTAAATTCTTATTTGGTAGACCCGTATTTGGCGTATAAGTTAACGTCCTTAAATCTTTGATTAATTGCTTACATCGTGGATGGATTACGGTTCTTCGTGTCCCAGCAGCATCAAGTAACGCTGTATTGACGGCTGTAATCTTGTCCCTGATTTTCCATGGCGCTTTGGGTGACTGGACCGTAAAACCACTGCGACGCAAGATTGTGTGGTCCGTTACGCCAATGCCAGAGGTCTTTCTGGCTCCACCCGTAGGGTCTGGACACGCGATAATTCTTCGATCCACACCATATCTACGCGTAACCTCGTCTGCAAAATCCCAGGTTGTTGCACCGCCAGTCAACATAATCTCGTCGAAGACATATAAAGTGTCGCCATCTTTGACCGCGCAAATGCCACTCATTGGATCAACGTTAAAGTCAACCCCAAGTAACAATGGCTGGATGCTTATATCCCTAGCGTCTGTAGAGATATTCTCATCACTGAAGCTAATTGCGACAAGACCCGTAAGGTTCTCAAAGCTAGCCTCAAATTCTTGACGGAATGTTCTTGAATCAAGCTGGGCGCGTGCGGCCTCAACTTCATTCTTGCTTACATTCCCCCCATCAATTGTTGTGTAACTCCAGCGTTGCCATAATCCTGTCTCGTCCTCCGGTACATAACACCACAAGTCATAAAACCAACTAGCTGTGCCGTCTGGCGTTGAAATAAATAACGCCCAACCCTCCTTATCGGCTAAAGCTGGCCGGATAACTTCAAACCATACGTCCGAACTCATAAAAGCAGCCTCATCCAATACCACCCCAGATAAACTGCGGCCCCTCAACGCCATCGCGTTTTCTGTTCCTTTCAACTCGATCGTGGATCCGTTAATTAGCTCGATCCGTAAATCAGTTTCGTTCTTGCTGTGAATCCATACCTTCGGTACAAGCTTCTTTAATGCTCGCCATGCAATGTCCTTTGCCATCCGATACGTCGGAGCACAATAAAAAAATGTCTCCCCAGGTCGATTAATCGCTCCACGTACCAATTCAACACAAGACAAATACGATTTGCCGAAACGACGGCCTGCTACTAAAACCCTGAAGCGTTTTTCGCATGAAAAGACTTGACCTTGAGCCCAGCGAAGCTCTATTGGTGCGGTTTTTTGACTCATAAATGCCACATTACACAGATTCTTGACCCCTGCCCCCCTCAATAGGGGCTAGAAGCCTTTCTACCAGTTAAGATCTTGGGAAAGGTCGTATCAAGCATGTCTCAAGACGAACGCCGCTCCAATAATGCAAAAGAGGATCGTGTGCGGCGTTTATATCGTCGGCAACTTGAGGGGTTATCCGCAAGGGCACTCGTTTATGAACACGCTGAGCGCGAACAAGTTAGCGATGCAACAGCTTGGCGCGATTGGGCTGAAGTAAAGCTTCTCGTTGATGAAGATTGGAAGTCTGATCGCGAAAATATGCTGGCGCGGCTTCAGCACATGCGTACCAAACTATTTAATCAAGCCATCAAAAAAGGACAATTGCAGACCGCAAGCCAGGTGCTGGATTCCATTGGACGTGTAATTGGTGAGTCCGTTGAAACCGTCAATATTCAGGCTCCTGATCTGACTATCAAGATTCAAGAGAAACAGGATTAGCAACACCCTCCCCCCGCTCATTTATTTGCCTCTTCGCAAGAAGGGGCTTTTTATTGAGAATCAACAAAATAGCCAATATATATCTGGGGTATGGGTATCAGTGTTCTGCGCGTGGGATCTGCAACCCCTCCCCCTGTGCCAGTCGCCAGCTGTCACTCACAAGCTTAACATTTCTTTTTACCTTGGGTCTTCCAAATGTGGCACAAATCGACTAATATTTAGGAACTGAGAGCAAAAACACTTTTTACGCTCTCAGCCCTTGCACAACTCGCAGCGTCACACCTGCATCCTGGCAGCCTAAGCCCGTTTCGGAGAGCTCTCAGGCAGTGCAGAGGGAAACCACTCCACAACCCCACGTAACCACATGCGAAACCTTCTGTTAACCCTTTCAGTCGCGACTATGGCTGCGTCTGCCGGTTGCCTCGGCTATGGGATCAGCCAGATGACCAACTTCGACAAGTCGACTAAGACCATCAGCAACAGCCAAGCCGTTAGTTTATTTTTTGGTGGTTTCGTTGGCGCTCATCTAGCGGCTGTCCCTTTGATGGTTGCAAGTCGGGTCGACTGATTTATAGCCACCGCACCAACATCATCACCAACTACTTATGAGAACAAGAACCATTGACCCATCAACCTTCGATGCCTTATGCATCACCACTGGGCTGTCAACCTTTCTTTTTTGCCTAACATTTATCGCTTGCATTTTTGGAGCACAAAACGAAGAGGCAATGAAAAGATGCATGGCAAAGAATAGTCAACAGGCTGATCTTTGCATGTTGACAGTCTACGGAAGATGACAACAACCCGGCAGATGCCGGGTCTTTTTTATGGTACGATGTGCCACAACCACACACAACCAACCGCACCAACCACAATGAAGAAGCCCAAAGGATTCATCTTGCAAGAAGGGTTCTCGCCAATCGATGGCGAACCCTTTGTCGTTGTCTTAACGCTCGACAGCACCAACAGAAAGACCGGCAACATGGCTCAGGTCTGGATCCTCAGGTCTGACATTGACCCAGTGACAGCCATTGCGACAGGGCAGGACTTGTCGATCTGCGGAAACTGCAGACACAGAAAACAGGCTGATGGTTCCCGGACCTGTTACGTCAACGTAGGTCAAGCACCGCTAGCAGTGTGGAGAACTTACAAGAAGGGAGGTTACGAAACAGACTTAACAGTTGCCGATGGTGAGCGCTACCTAAGCCGCAAGAAGATTAGGTGGGGAGCCTATGGCGATCCTGCCATTATCGACCCTGTGATCTTCCATGCTGTAAACGGTGCAGCTGCAGGTCATACAGGTTACACGCACCAATGGCGGGAACCCTTCGCACAATGGGCTAAGGGTAGTTTGCAAGCCTCATGTGATGGCTTAAGGGACTACCTGGAAGCCTCAAGCCATGGCTGGAAAACCTTTGCAGTCGTTCCAAAGGGCAGCAACGGGTTTTCAGGTCGTCAGTGTCCCGCGACTGTTGAGGCATCCGAGGCACAATGCCAGACCTGTTCCTTATGCGATGGCGACAAAGCAGATATCTTTGTCGAAGTCCATGGGACAGGATCGAAACACTTCAAGCCACAATGAACAAGAGACCCGCGAGGGTCTTTTTTTTTGCCTGTTGACAGAAGCCTAAGATATCACCTAATGTGGCACAAGGAAGATCAGTCTTCCGTACCAACAACAACCACAAGCTTATGAGCCAACGTGATCAAGTCTTTCACATCTGCCAGTTCACAGCAGAACATGGCATCGAAGTGGTCTACCAAATCGACTCTGAGTCTGATGCCGATGACTACTGCGAACTTAAGAACGCAAAACTAAGCGCGAGGGGCATTCCTGGCGATGTCACTTGCTGGTTTACGACTGGCCCGCACCAAAACACATCACGATTTAACTAATGAACAACTCAGACGACTTCATGCTGCCTAGCGAGCTGGAGCCATCATGGCCACCATCTGATGATGACATCGAAGCTATGGAGCTGGATGCCTACGACCGCCAGAAACTCCAAGATTTAATCGATCAAGAATTATTGATGGAGGAAATGGCAGGCGTTCCAACACCACAAGAACTAAACCCAAATCTCAAATGAAAGAACTTTCAGCCGAATGGGCAGGCGTCACGCTTCAAGACTTTATTGAATTGAACCAAGAAGACCTGTCTCACATCGAAGGTTTGTTAATGGACGAATGCGCTTGCACTCCAAAAAGCGAAATCTTGCTAGCCAAGATTCGGATCCTTATGCACTGCACCGTTTAGTTTTTTTGTCCGACTTTTTCAGTTTTTCCCGATGTCAACTCAACTTGAGGTTAAAGCTCGCCATAGCTTCGCCCGATCCTTTCTTGAAAGGAATGCCAAAGTTCAAACTATTGCCACCATGATCTCAGCAAAATATGGGGTCTCACGCACCACAGCCTACGAGGACATCAAAGCGGTTCACGTTGAGATACAGCTCAGTGACGATGGACCAAGCTTAGAAGAAGCCTCTGAGCCAATAGACACAGACACTATCCTTGCGATGCTTCAGCACAGCTTGGAGGTGACTGTGGCTACTGGTGATCACAAAATGACCTGTGGCTTAATTAAAGCTATGAACCAAGCCAAACAATGGAACGGCTACGCACCACAAAGCACATCACCAACCACATTTGTCTAATGAACATCAACACTGAAGCTGGTGAACTCCTGATCGCAACCTTGGGACGTTACACCAGTAAAACTGAGAAGATCATCTTCTTCAAAACCAGGGCTGGGTCCCTGGTTAGCAGCTATTACGTCAGCACCTTTAATTCAATTAAAGAGGGTGATGGCTTGATGTTGTCTAATTCTTGCGATCCTGATCAAGTTCTTGATGCTGATCAAGTCGCTAAATGTAAAACTTTTATTCGCAACCACTCATGACGTACCACTACAAACCAGAACAAGAGTACGAATCAGCCAAGCTTGAGAGGATCCTTAAGAAACTTCAGTCTGTTATTGAGCGTGAAAATAAGCGCCATATGATGGATGAACACCTCACTCATTCAATGCGAGATCTTCTCGAATATGAGATCATTCCATTGCTTGAAGCTGAACTGAATTACGATCCAACACCACAAACCTCCTACGACTTTTTTCACCAATGAATAACGAACTAATCTCACGCCAACAAGCTGACCGTGCTGTTAACCAATTGTTATCTGTCATCATCGGCAGAAAACAAGCCATAGCCTCAAATCACCTTGCAAATTACATCCCAGAACGTTTGGAATTTTGTCTTAAATTGATAACGCAAGAAATGGAAAACGACATAAAATTAGGCGACCCTGATATTGTTGGCGCTGCTTTGAGTAGATCTCAACGTAAACTATCTAGCGTTCAATCTTTGAAGGTTTTATCGTTTTTAATTAATGAGGTTGATTGGTCATGAGTGGTGACATTAACTGGAACAATCGACCCCATGAAGTCATAGCAGCCGCTAAGTCCAGGGCGCTTGCGGCGCTCCACCATAAACACAGTAAAGGGCTCACTACCCTTGAACGTGCTTACCTTCATGCCCTAAAAACTGGCCGCGTTGATCCTGATGATTAACAAAAAGGCCAGCTAACTTCTAACTCTTCCTCCCATGAATGGCCGTCTATTGGTCGTTCTTCAATGTAAGCAGTCAGCAGACGTTTCATCTCTATAAATGGGATTTCAACCTCTGCGGCTGCTTTCGCCACATTCTTCTTGCCCCGATAACAAAGGTCTAACGCTTCCTCAAGTTTCATCCCACCGCTCCAACAGCAACCATCGCCATATAACGGTCCATACGCTCTTGCCACCTAACTTCGCAGCCACGCATCTCAAGCTCACTAAGCATTCTTAGCTGGATCGAACCGTCAGGCTTGCCAATGATTACCGCTCCACCAGCAACACGAATGCCTGCTCTCTCGTGTAACGCAAGGCTATAAGCGCCTAACTGGTCTTGATGATCCTTTAACCACGCTTCTGGCTTGTCAGCCTCACGACCGCTTGTCTTGAAGTCGCAGATTGTTAAACCTAGCTCCGTATCCAACAACGCATCTGCCGTTCCAGCAAAGCCAGATGAATGGCTAACGCTGAACTCTGAGGCATGAATGGCTTTTACTGATCCACTTACCAACCAGTCGGATAAACCTCTGGCGTACTTACGGGCGGGCCATGGAACTTTTGGCGAGCCTTTTTGCGACTTCTTAAGTGCCCAGGTGGTGATGGCTTTTGGAGGACGTGCCAAACCATCATCCCAAACCTTCCACGCTCCTTTCTTGTTGGCGCTTTGACGTGCCAGCTTGGCTGCGGTCTTGAGGACATACTCGCAATGCTCATGGGCAATAGTGCCCCTGTTACAGGCAGGATCACGTTCCAATGAACTGCCAGGTCGCTTAGACCACTGTTCCAGTGCATCCTTCTGTGTTTGAGGGGCTGTGTGCTTCAGAATATGGGTGACAGAGTGATAAATCTGCCCTTCTTGATCTCTGTAAACTCTGAATGGGCCAGAGTTATCTTGCTCCAGTTGCCATCGACGCAGTGACGCCAATATGTCTTGGGCGTCAAGCTGCTCCGTCATAGTCCTCATTTAATAGAGCTTCTGATTTTTGTTCCAACCATGCACGCATCAGCTGGTTTGCTTTTGGCTCAACTAAATGGGCGCTCGAAACCCATCCTGTTAAATGGCCGACCGTAACAGCAACAGAACCATCCTCTAAAAACACTGTCACTGTCTCGGGCAGTTCCGTTGTACCGGTCATTAGACGCTCTTTCCCAAATTTACTTTACATGAAAAGGAGAGGGGCGCAAGACCCCTGCCCGAAAATCATGCGCTAAAGCCTTTAGCGATAAGGCTGTCTCGCACCAAGATCTCTAAGGTCTCAGACATTGTCAGGCCACGTTCCTCTTGGAACTTGTTAAAAGCCTGCTCTGTTCTTGGATCCCTTAATTTGCCTGATAACTTTTTGCATTTGTCAGTGGCAAAGTGCTCAGAGTAAAGCTGAGAAGCAAGCGCTGATTTCAACTCGTTTTGTAATGTTAGTCGCTTTGAATTGGACTCAACGTCAATCATTGAAGAGGCCTTGGACGCAACGTCCATTATTGAAGAGGCAGGGTTTCTTGCCTGAATGTCCTCAGGCTGATCCATGTTTTGCAAAAGTGTAGTCAGCGGATCGCTGCCACGACCTGGCTTTAATGGCAATTCAATGCCAATCACGTCACCTTCATCCAGAGCTTCAAGCATCCAAGCTTGCTTTGTTTTGTTATGCAAAAAACAAAGTGAATCCCTACCTGTCTCTTCGTTGTCAGGGTCATAACTAACCTCGACTACAAACATGTTCTTGTGCTCTGCTTTTCGCAGAATGCGTCCTAATCCTTTTCTCTTTAAAAGATTTACGTTTGGTTGTTGCATGGTGGAACTGGTGGAACTGGTGGAACTGGTGGAGTTTTCAGGACTTACACAAACAATCGTTTGACGCCTGAGAGAAATTAATTCTCGCTGAACGGATTGCCATCAGTCAAAAGCCGGTTTAAATCAAAACCTGCTTTTTGGACACGCTTCCATTCCTTTTGCATAACTAGATCGTCATGCTCCTCTTCGTCACGAGGGATAACACGCAAGTTGTACTTAGTCTTGCCCCCTGTAATTTCTTTTTCAAGCTTGAAATCATAATCAAGCAATTTATTCCTATAAGCTTTTTCAGTCCCATAGGTGTAAAACTGCTTTGCAATTGAAATCTGTGGGATCTCAAAAACCTGAACAGCGCCCAACTCCCAGTTAAAAATTGGGAACGTCAAACACTTGTAAATCTTGTCGGTATCTGTCTTTTCATAGTTCAAGGCACGGGTAAAAGCCTTGCCAAGCTCTAGCTCGATGTCCTCATCGCTTGGCTTTTCCAAAAAGCGAAAAGGCTTGTTATTGCCGCCTGCGACTGGTGTGCCCCAAACTAAGTACCACTCACATGGGTCTTCTTCAAGCAAAGCAAAAACCGCTGGCTTCCCAGGTTCTACGCTTTTTGGTCGAAAATAATCTGTTGTTGAAGAAGAAGAATTTTCTGGTTCTGATTGAAAAGCTGAAACAAAATCGTCTGAAATTTTCACGGGAAAATGTGTTGTTTGGAATTTCGGTCAGTTGCCTGACGCTCCAACAAACTACAGACATTGCTGCACCTTGTCAATATGGGCTAAGATAAAAAAATCCGGCCAACTACCGCTAGCTGACCGGAGATGTTTATCTGTTCACTTGTCACTCTACATGAAACTTCTTGACTTTGTCCAGTCACTTCCAGCTGGATTGGTGTATGCGCCGATATACCGCAAAGGGGCACAAATGGCTTCAGGCAAGCCTGCCACTGGGAAAAACCCTTTAGAGGCAAGCTTCGATCGCAAGTTTGATGCTGCTGATGTTGCCCTCAGCATTCAGCGCAATCCAGAGCTACAAGCCGTAGGCGTCTTTACTGGTATTCGCGGTAATGGCATCGTCATCCTTGACGTTGACCTTGGCTTAAAAAAACTTCTAAAGATCTGGGGCTCCTCCCTTGAAGGCGCTCCAACAATCACATCAACCAAGAGCAATGCAGCCAAATACCTTTTCCGTGTTCCTGAAGACCTTTGGAGCAGCGTTGAAGGCAGAGGCTTAGGCGATCAGGACTACGAGATCCTTTGGAACTCCAAGCGCCAAGGCGTGATTTTTGGCGAGTATCCCGGTAGCAAAAACTCTGAACCTGGTCAGTACAAGATCTCTGGCGACCTATCCAGCATTCCTATCGCTCCAGATTGGTTGCTTGCTGAGATGAAGCAATCGCCAAAAACAATCAACAAACGCGATCTTGATTTCACTGATCGCACTCAAGACGAAATCTTTGAGATCATCCGTGACTGCCTAGGGGTTATCCCATGCAAAGGCGCTGGCTCTAGAGATCACTGGGTCAGGGTTGGTATGGCAATCAACTCTGCTTTGCCCAATGAAATGGGCTTCATGCTCTGGTCAGCATGGTCCGCAGAAGACCCTGATTACGCCGCTGAATGGGAAGACTCCAACCCTTGTGCTGACACCTGGAACACCTTTAAAGGCAATGGCGTAGGCATTGGAACATTGATTCATTTAGCTGACAGGGAGGATCCCAAGCGGCTTAGGTTTTCAGACGACCTGGCCCAGGCTGTCAAAAAAGCAGAAGACAAAGTAATTCAAGAGTTCAAAGACTCAAGAACTACTTACGAGAAGTGCATGGAAGACCTTGCCATAATTTTTCAACTTAAAAATCCAGCTGAAGTGCAGTTCAAATTGCATCAGCTTGCTCTTAGCTGCGGCTTTAGAGATGGCATGGCCTTAGAAAAAATGTGGGTCGATCATCAAGCCTTTATTCTTGACACTAAAAAAATGACAGCAGCTGAATTAAAAGAAACTGATTACAAGCGCGATTACATCATTCCAGATGTTTTACCTCATCCTTCTGTCGTTCTTGTCTACGGGGCAGGTGGTGACGGTAAGTCAATGTCAGCTTGGGCTATAGCTAAGAAAATTGTCACTGGAGAGTCTTTTGAGGTTCGTGGTGCTCACGTCCCAGTCAAAAAAGGCAAAGTCCTCATCCTGAATGGAGACCAGCCATTGATGCAGATCAAAGAGCAGCTAGAAGAGATTGATTATCCAATGGATGAAAACACAATTATTCAGACTGACTGGCAGTTGCAAAATTATGCTCAGTTTCAAATACTGATGCAGGAAGTAAGGCCGACCTTAGTAATCATTGATTCCTTGATTGGCTGTAGCGGCGGCAAAGCCTTTGACGAAAACAAGTCAGATTTTGCGTCACCGCTGTACTGGCTTACTCGAAACAATGGCGTCAAGAACAAGGAAGGCAAAGAGCTGTTCCCTCCTTCAACAATTCTGATCATTCATCACGCAAACAAGAATGGAGGCTTCAGAGGCACTACAGCCATCCGTGACGCTGTTGATGAGACTTGGGCGCTGAAGAAGCCGACAGACGAAGAAAAACGCCTTGTTGGGCCAAACAGCCGCCTCATAACCGTTGAGAAGTCTCGCTCAGGGCGCTCAGGCACTCAGCTTGAAATGCGTATGGAAGAAGACCTTTCCTTCAGCATTAGAGATTTCGTTCCAGCAGGGGCAAACAGCGGTAGCTCTCCTGCTTCTGTTGTTGATCGAGTCTTGCAACGCCTTCGTGCTTGTCACCCAGAGACACGCACCAGGGAAGAACTTTTCTACGACTCCTTAATCAAGGGGTCGAATGACGCTATTCGTAAAACGCTCCAAAGGCTTGAAAAGAAAGGGCTCGTGGAATCTTCCGTCCCAACAAACTCTCAAGCTAAGAATTACAAGGCTGTTCTTGCGCGTGGAGAGATAAAAGAAGTGTCCCAACCAATAGGACTTTCTTGTGCTGGAGCGGATTCTACCCTGGGACAACAGCCTGAGACATCGCTTACTTGTCCCACCCTTTTAGAGGGTTCTGTTGAGATTGATATTGGAGCGGAAGACCTGGGACATATCTAGCTGTCCCAACCCCTTGTCCCAACCCTCTGTCATTGCTATCACTGGCTTTTGGAACGGTTGGGACACTTACGGCATCTATACGCGCGAGAAGCCTTTTAATGAATTGGAGCAAAATCCTTAGCAAGGCTGGTGTTCCCGAACCTCCGGGCTACCTTGAAACCGTTGCTTCGGTACGCTCCAAACCAAGGGTTAAATCGTCCAACAAATCCAAGAACTCCAAAAAGAAACCCGTAAAATCACGGAATGAAAAGAGTCGAAACCTACCTCCCAGAGGACATCGCCAAACGTCTCTCTGAGCAAGCAGAAAGTGCTGGCATCAAGCGATCAGAATTGATTCGCGACCTTCTTACTAATTCACAAACAAGCTTCAACATTACGCCCGATGACTACAACAGAGCTGTCGTTAGGATTCGCAAGCGTTGCGGTAGTTTGTTGGGGCGTCATCAAGCTGAAAGCCTTGTGGCATCAGTTTTTACAGAGTTCTCAGGAGCTAGTCTTCGTGCAGCAAAAAATTAATCTGTACTACTGCCAGGTCGATGACGATGACGATCACTTCCCATTAGCCATTGCCCGGTTTACTGCCTACGACGAGGACCACAAACCTCTATCTGTAGAGCAAGTAACTTACGAAAGTGACCCCAATTACTTTCAAGCTCAGGTCTCTGCTGCTCTTTCGTGCGGGGTTGACGTAAGTGTTATTACCGCTTCACCAATGGAAGATTTTGCCTGGATCAAACAACTATCGCAACAAGCTTGAAACTTAAAATCTTTCGCAATGATGGCACGTGGATTGTGCTAACTGAGAATAATGAGATAACGTTCCACCAAACGCTTGCTGGAGCGATGGCTGATGCCTCTACCAAAATCAGGGCGTCAGCTTATGTTGGATCGTCTGTATGCAGCAGTTCGTTCAGCGACAACTGCTGATATACAACGGGCTGCAATGCTCCTTGAAGGGGCTAAAAAAATCAGAGCTGGGTCAAGCCGTCAGAGGTCTTCCGCTCGATCGGCACAAGCAAATTCATGGAAGAAAAAAGTTGACAATTCAATATCATGGTAATGTCAATCTATTGTTCCACTCGGCAATGGCCAATAGGCACGGAGATCGTATTCGCTTTAGTGTACTGTTGGCAGAAGAGTACGCTCACCTATTGATTGAAGACGCAAATTTGCAGGGCCAAAAGCCGTCATCTCTCATAAGAGACCTTGTCTATCAATACATACAATCACAGCATTACAACGCTACGCTTGCCTCCACCGCTGACACTATTATTTCTGATATTCAAGAACTAGAAACTCACTGATTCAAACTGTGAAATCCGCTCCACAGCTTGCCTAAGCAACTTGCCCTGATGCCACTGTTGACGCGCCATAGCAACACAAAGCTGTGACAGCACATCTATGTTCTCGCAGTCCTCAATCTCTCTAATACTGCGTTCGAGCGTCAATTCCTCTTCAAGGCTTTGAGTGACGTGCATCCATTCCATGGATGGATCGGAGGGCTCGTTTTTCGGAGGCATAAGGTTCCTCACTCTTAAATCGTATGTAATCACCTATAGCGGGAAATAACCAGTCCTGCACTGGTAAACAAGCCTGCCAATTCACAGGTTGAACGCAGTTCATCACGACTGTGGTCCAGAACGCACTG
>Ga0181420_1000697_pt1 | contig 13072 bp, 3 predicted proteins | sample 43SPOviralmetaG_FD_130145 | JGI IMG/M metagenome (GOLD analysis project Ga0181420, IMG submission 130145) | Marine viral communities from the oligotrophic San Pedro Time Series (SPOT) site, San Pedro Channel, CA, USA - 43 SPOT_SRF_2013-05-22 | ecosystem: Environmental > Aquatic > Marine > Strait... | reverse complement strand
TGACACCTGTCGAACCAAAAATGCCTGATTTTAAGGTTTCGACTCAATATTATCAAGTTGAAAATGGATTTGAACGACTTGGAATGGGACGTGAGGATGAATATTTCTGGAAGACCGCACAGGAACGTGAAAATTTATCCGAAGAGGGTGAAAAATAAATAAAAATAGGGATAGAACCCCTCAAAAAGTTCTATTCTAACAAAATAGGAGTAAAATGGGCAATTCACCAGTAGATAGAAACAAAAGTTATATGCAAGAAGTGTGGGGAACGACAAGTTTGACCACAGATTACTGGTCATTACCCCAAAAAACGAATGATCCCGAAGAAAGAGTGCTTCAAGAGATCATGCACGACGATTTAAAGGAAGGACAGAAAGATCTTCACGAATAAGATATAAATAGGTTAAGAAAACTCTTAAAAAATGGCAAATCAGAGGATATCAAAGGCATTCAAAGACATTAGTTTGTCTTTTGAGCCCCATCCTGTGACAAAAGACTTGCAAGTACTCAAAAATGAGAACGCAATTCGTCGTTCTGTGAGAAATATTGTCGAAACTATCCCAACAGAGAGATTTTTTAACTCTTTGTTGGGATCTGACGTAAGATCTAGCCTATTTGAATTTGTTGATTATGGTACTGCATCCATAATTCAAGGTCAGATTGAAGTCGCAGTAACAAACTTCGAAGAAAGAGTGGAAAATTTGGTTGTAGAGGTAGAACCTAGACCAGATGAAAACACTTTTAATGTAACAGTGATATTTGACATAATAGGACAAGAGTTTCCGACACAAGAATATTCATTCCTCTTAGAGGCAACGAGATAAAATGCCTTTTACAAAGTATTCCAACTTAGATTTTGATCAGATAAAGACTTCTATCAAAGATTATCTCCGTGCAAATTCAACATTCACGGATTTTGACTTTGAAGGGTCTAATTTTTCTGTATTGATAGACACTTTAGCATATAACACATATATTACAGCATTTAACTCTAATATGATTGTCAATGAGTCTTTTCTAGACTCTGCAACACTTAGAGAAAATGTAGTATCTCTTGCAAGAAATATTGGATATGTCCCAAGTTCAACAAAGTCAGCAAAAGCAACAATAAGTTTTGAGGCAACAGCACCAGTAGATGGTAATAATACTCCAACAACCTCTACATTGACCCTGAAAGCAGGTGTAGTATGTGTTGGTAGGTCTAGTGACTCTTCATATACTTTCTCGATTGTAGACGATATAACGGCACCTGTAGACCCCTCTACAGCAAAAGCGCAATTTTCAAATATTACTGTTTATGAGGGTTCTCTACTTGAAAAAACATTTAATTATGATGGATCTCTTGATCAAAGATTTATCCTAAACAATCCATTCATTGATACTTCAACACTTTCTGTTTATGTTAAAAACTCTCTTTCTGTGAAGGGTACAGAGTACGAACTTTCTGAGAATATTTTTGATGTAGATAAGAACTCTAGAATTTACTTCTTACAAGAAGTTCAAGATGAAAGATATGAATTAATTTTTGGTGATGGATTAATTGGCAAGAAATTAGGTTCAAATGGTGATGGAACTTATATTAATGCAAAATATATTATTACCGGTGGAGAAGATGGTAATGGAGCAACAAACTTCTCCTTCTCAGGAACATTAGAAACTGAAAGTACTCAAGTTATTAATCCAGGAATAATAACTGTAACTACAAATCAAGCATCACAAAATGGATCTAAAATTGAATCTTTAGACTCAATCAAATATTATGCTCCTAAGCTCTACTCTTCTCAATATAGAGCAGTAACATCAAGAGATTATGAGTCTATTATTAAAAGAATTTATCCAGATACTGAGTCAGTTTCAACCGTTGGAGGAGAAGAACTAAATCCACCGCAATTTGGAACTGTTCAAATTAGTATTAAACCAAGAAATGGATCTTTTATTTCAGATTTTAATAAGTCAATTATATTATCAGAATTAAAAAAATATAGTGTTTCAGGAATTAATCAGAAATTAGTAGATCTTAAAATTCTTTATGTTGAACTTGATAGTGCGGTTTATTTTAACAATTCACAAACTTCAAGTTCCGATACTTTAAAAACTAAAGTATCAAATTCTTTAACACAATATTCTAAATCTTTAGATTTAAATAAGTTTGGTGGAAGAATTAAGTATAGTAAAATTCAACAAGTTATTGATAATACTGATACTTCTATTACTTCTAACATTACTAAGGTAATCATAAGAAGAGATTTAAAACCAGAATTAAACAAATTTGCACAGTATGAGTTGTGTTATGGAAATCAATTTCATGTAAATGCTAAAGGGTACAATATTAAATCTACTGGATTTACTATCTCTGGTGAATCTGGGACTGTATATTTCACCGACGTTCCAAATGCAGATCTATTGTCTGGAACAATATCTGTCATTAAAAGAGTTGGTGATAAAGAAAGAATTATTATCAAATCTGCAGGAACTGTAGATTATGTGAAAGGAGAAATATTACTTAACACTTTAAATATTGTATCAACATCTTTAAGTAGTGGTGTAATTGAGATTCAGGCATTTCCAGAATCTAATGATGTTGTCGGACTTAGAGATTTATATATCAGTTTAAGTATTGGAAAAAGCACCATAAATATGGTTAGGGATGTGATTGCATCTGGGGATGAAATATCTGGCACTAGATTTGTCAAAGATTTTTATACATCAAGCTATTCTAACGGAAGTTTAATCAGAGAGTAATATGATACAAACTGGATTTGAGTCTAAGGTAAAAATACAAGACCTTATAGAAAGTCAACTTCCAAGTTTTGTCTTGGATGAAAATCCAAATGCCACGGAATTTTTAAAACAATATTACATATCGCAGGAGTATCAGGGTGGACCTGTTGATCTAGCAGATAATTTAGATCAATATTTAAAAGTTGATAATCTGACACCCGAAGTTGTCGTAGATAGTACATTAACAACTTCAACAATATCCGAAAGTGATGATATAATTAATGTTTCTAGTACTAAAGGATTTCCAAATTCATACGGAATCGTTAAAATTGATAGTGAAATAATTACATATACAGGAATAACCACAAATACTTTCACCGGTTGTATTCGTGGATTTAGTGGAATTACTAGTTTTCATCAAGATTTAAATCAAGAAGAGTTGATATTTTCAACATCAACTGCGGAATCTCATAATAATAGTGTTTCTGTACAAAATTTAAGTTCCCTATTCCTAAAAGACTTTTACAAAAAATTAAAATATACTTTCACTCCAGGATTTGAAGAGTTAACTTTTGCTGAAGAAATTAATGCCGGATCTTTTATAAAAAGAGCTAAGGATTTTTATGAATCAAAAGGAACTGATGAGTCTATAAAAATATTGTTCAAAGTACTATTTGGAGAAACTCCAGATATAATAAATCTAGAAAACTATGTTATTAAGCCTTCTTCGGCAAATTATATTCGTAGACAAATTATAGTTGCAGAATCTATTAGTGGAAATCCTTTAAATTTAATTGGACAAACACTAATCAAATCAGATGATGTTGAAACTAATGCATCAATTTCTAATGTTGAACCTTTTTATAGAAATGGAAAAACATTTTATAGATTAGAATTGTTCATCGGATCTAATGAACAGGAAACTATTTTTGGAAATTTTGAAATTACTTCAAGTACAAAGTCACTTGAAACAGTTTCTATAGGATCTTCAGTATTAAATGTAGATTCTACAATTGGATTTTCTGAATCTGGAACAATAATTTCAGGAACAAATTCAATAACATATTCAAGTAAAAGTATTAATCAATTCTTTGATTGTAAAGGAATTGATAGTGAGATAAAATCATCTGATAATGTAAGATCCACAAATACTTATTTTTCATACGAAAACGCAGATTTATCCAAAAAAGTAGAATTAATACTTTATGGTGTAATTAATGGTATCACACAAATTAGTGAAAATGTAAACGTAGATGAAAAAGATATTATTTACGTAAAAAATGTTGGAGAAAAAATTAAAAATGGTAATAGTCAGAAAGAAATTTTTGCAAATTCTTGGGTATATAATACAAGTGTAAGATATAAAATTTTAAGTTCGGATTATGTTTTATCTGCACCTATTGAAGAGTTTAGTTTAAAAGTTGGTGATGAAGTAGAGATTTTAAATAGAGGGACAGAAGATGTAATATCAAACGTTGGAGTTATTGTAACAAATATAGTTTCTGCAGATAATAGAGTTGTTTTAAATAATGCTCCAACATTAGAATCGGGAAAATTTTATGATTTGAGAAGGAAAGTCAATAAATTTTCTTCCACATTTAATTCTGCACCTGCAGAATTTGGTAACAATACACTTTTATCTGATGTATCCAATCTGTATGTGGATGGTAAAGAATATGCATACGTAGCATCAAACTCGTTACCATCAGAAGTTAAAGCAGGTGTTGCAACTGAATATGAATATAATATTCAAGCGGAGTTCAAAAGTATACAGGTATCCAGTCTGGGGTCTGTAGACACTAATACAGGATTCTATACTAGTTTTGTTGCATCAAACAATGTACCTTTCCTTACTGGGGATAGAGTAGAATATTTCCCAGTAAGTGACGTTTTGGTTGGATTAGATACTGGAAGTTATTATATAGAAGTTGCATCAAATCCAAAAGAATTTAAATTATTTGATTCTTTATTTTCTGTAGGAACAAATTCATATAAGTCATTTGGAATACCAATATCTGGAATAGGAACTCACAATTTTACTTGGTATCCTCAAAGATTTGGAAAAATCAGTGCACAAAAACTTTTAAGAAAGTTTCCATTGGAGAAAAATATCGAATTTGGAAATGGAGAAGCAACATCTTCAGGACCTCTTGGAATGTTAATCAATGGTGTAGAAATTTCTAACTACAAATCCAATGATAAAGTTTATTATGGACCAATATCTTCTCTACAAATTTTAAATTCTGGGGAAGAATATGATGTTATAAATCCACCTATTATAACTTCTTCAAGTCCTTCTGGCACATCGGCAAAAATTCAACCGGTTGTTAGTGGTGGTATCGAAAAGGTATATGTAGATCCTCAAGATTTTGACATTGAAAAAATTGTTTCAATTAATATTAGTGGTGGAAATGGTAGTGGAGCTTCTATAGAACCAGTTTTAGTTAGAAAAACTAGAGATGTTTTATTTAATGCATCAGCATTCAGTAATGGTGGTGGTATTAATACAACTACAAATATGATTATTTTCTCATCAGATCATAATTTTATGAATGGTGAAGAAGTAATATATGATTCTACAGGAAATAATCAAATATTAATTGGTGCTGGAACATCATCATTATCAAACTATGGTAGATATTTTATTGGTATTATAAACAATACTACGGTTAGACTTTTCAATTCTATTAGTGAGCAATTGGAAGGATCTAATCCGGTTCAATTTTTCTCTGGATCAACAGGTATTCAAAAATTCTCAACATCAAAATTAAAGAAAACAATTTCTTATGTCAAAATATTAAATTCTGGAGAAGGTTATACAAATAGAAAGTTGCCTTTAAGTTCTGTAGGCATTTCGACACAAAATAATTTATTTGAATTTAAAAATCATGGATTTAAAGATGGAGAGATAGTAACTTATGATTATGAAACTTCAACAATCAATGGACTAAACAAAAATAATCAATATTATATTCTAACTTCCAGTAAAGATAACTTTAGATTGTGTGATGCCGGAATTGGTGGAACCAATAGATCTAATTATGAAAGAAAAAACTATGTCACCTTTACTAATACTGGATCTGGATATCAATATTTCAATTATCCAAATATTTCAGTTTCTATAGATTTTACAGTTTCTGGAATTGGGACTGCCACTCAAACCAGAACAATTACATCAACTCCAGTTGTGAAGGGTGGTATTGCTGATTTATACTTATATGAATCGGGAACTGGATATGGATCAACTATTCTAAACTCAGAATTAAATCCAGTTTTAAATATTGAAAATGGAAGATTGGCAGAATTGACACCGGTAATTAATGGTGGAAAATTAATTACCGTAACTCTCAATTATGGAGGAATTGAATACTATTCAATTCCCGAGTTAACTTTAAATGATTCCAGTGGATCTGGATCTGGAGCAGAACTTAGAGCTAATATCAGTAATGGATCAATTTCTAGTGTTGAAGTAGTTAATTCTGGAATAGGATATTCGTCAATTGACAGCAGTATTTTGATAACACCTGGAGGAAGAAATGCCTTATTGAAAACATCAGTTAGACAACTTACTGTCAATGATTCCAAAGATCGTTTTTCTAACGGAGAATCTTTCTTAGATGGAAAATATTCTGTAATTAATTATTTTGATAATCTGAGAGATTCTTTCAAAGAAACTCCCGGAACAAAATCAAAAATTATTGGATGGGCTTTTGATGGACATCCAATTTATGGGCCTTTTGGAGCAGAAGATCCATCTAATCTTCAGTCTAATACTAAGAGAATGATCTCTGGATATGTTCTTGACACAACTTTAGTAACAGATAGACCAGTAGGATTCTCCAGTGGATTTTTTATTGAAGATTATACATTCAAAGGTGGACAAGATCTAGATGAGCATAATGGAAGATTTGAAAAAACAAAAGAATTTCCCGAAGGAGTATATGTTTATCATGCAACATTAGATTCTTTAAATATTCCAGAATTTCCATATTTTATTGGAGATAGTTATAATTCTAAATCTCAATATGATCAAAATTTAAATCAAACATTTACCTTTAAAAATAGTAATCTGATAAGAAATACAACTCCATATAAAGTATCTGAAAAAGGCGTAAATTACGATTATATCCCACAATTAAGTATTGGTGAACAGCAACATGCAGAAATTGAATCTATATTATCAGGTTCTGTAGAATCTCTATCGATTAATAATTCTGGAGAAGAATATAAGGTTGGGGATATTATAAACTTTACTTCTGATGGAGTAGGATCTGGACTGTTAGTTAGTGTCGGTGAAGTTGAAGGAAAAAAACTTAAAAAAATAGAAAGTGTTTCTACACAATATACTAATAGTGTATTTGAATGGGTAAATAAAAACACGACCAGAGTATATGTTTTACCTGAACATAGTTTTAATAATTCAGATTTTATTAACATATCCGGATTTTCTACAAGTCTAAGTTACTTAAACGGAAGTTTTGAAATATCAGTAAAATCACCAACAAATGCTGTTGCACTATCGACGGTAAAAACTTCTACTGCTACGACAGAAATTTATGTTTCTCCAATTCCAAACAATATTGCAATAGGTAGTAGTATTGGAATTGGTACTGAAACTCTTAGTGTTCTGGGCGTTTTTCCTAACGACAATATTTTAAGAGTTGAAAGAGGTTTAGTTGCATCTAATCATCCAGTAGGAACAGCAGTAACATTTTTTCCAGATAATTTTACTATAACTACACCAGATTCTGAAAAATTTGATTCCAAGATTAATAAAAAAATATTCTTCAATCCCAGTGAATCTATCGGATTTGGTACACTTTCTGGAATATCAACATCCGTAACATTTGATTTTGGAAATACTACAGTAACAAGAGATTTGCCTACAAGATCAATTTATTATAACCAGCATTCATTTGAACATAATCAAAAAGTTGTTTATACTCAGGGTAGTATCCAATTACAAGTTTCTGTAGATGGTGACGCCAATAATGCTCAAGTTTTACAGAATGGGGGAAATTTCTTTATTGTCAATAAAGGACCTCATCTAATTGGCATAAAAACTACTTTAAATTCTTCAGAATTATATTTTACTGGATTTACTGGACTAACTAAACCAAATGAAGATAAGTACTCTCTTGAAACAGTTAATACTCAAATTTTAGGAGATTTTGAATTTAATACTGCAACAGTATCAGTTTCAACTTCTCATGGAATGCAGAATGGGGACATAGTATCTTTAGATGTTAGACCAAACTTAACTGTAGGAATTGGAACATCATCATCAGTAAATCTTATCTATAATTCCAACATCGATAAGATTTTAGTGAATCCAATTGAATTTGGATCTTCTGCTGTTAGTACAAACACTAACACAATCACAATTTCTGAACATGGTTTGAATACTGGAGATAGAGTTCTTTACGAAGATTCTACAAATTCTGCCGTCCATAATAAATTATTTTATATCTTTAAAATAAACAGAAATGAAATAAAACTAACAGAAACTATATTGGATGGAGAAAAAGTACCACCAACAATAGTAAACCTCACATCTTCAGGTGGAGCAAGTCAAAAACTTTCATTGGTAAATCCATCAATACCAATGGTAAAAAATAATGATCTGAAGTTTGATCTTACCGATTCTTCTATCACTTCAAACCAGTATAGATTAAAAATTTATACTGATACTAATTTTGAAAATGAGTTTGTATCTACAGGAAATACATCTATCTTTAGCGTAAATGATACGACTGGACTATTGAAATATGATACAACTATTCCTGAAAAATTATATTATAATTTAGAAAAAGATGGTGTATCTATAAAATCTGACAATGAAGTAAAAAATTATTCTTCAATTAATGTTGTTGAAAGTGGATATAATAAAGAATATAAAGTTTTTGGAATTGTTGGAACGTCATCAACTATTTTTAAAGTAAATCTCAAGGACAAGCCAGAAAAACTTTTATATACTACTGCAGAGTGTGATACTCTCAATTATTCTACAAAATCCAAAACTACTGTTGGTGGAGTTTCTAAATTAAATATCATTTCATCTGGTTCTGAATATAAATCACTACCTTTCCTTTCTCCAACTCAAACGTCTTTAGGACAAGGATTGGAAGTTGCTCCTAATTCCAAAATAATTGGAGATATTAGTAAAATACAAGTTATAAATGACAATTATTTGTATTCTTCAGATCCAACACTAAAACCTGAGGCGGATATATCTCCAAGTATTATACTATCAAATTCAAATGAAGTTGGAGTAGTTTCTATAACCAATTCTGGAGATGGATATACTTCTCCCCCTTTGTTAACTATTGTTGATTTTGATACTAGAAAAGAAATTGATGATGGTATTTTAAATCCAATTGTGAATGGATCTGCAATAAGTAATATTGATATTGTAGTCCCACCAAAAGGATTGCCATCAAAAATTGAAGTTTTTGCAATCAATAATAGTAATGGAATTAGTATCGTAAATGTAGAATCCTCAAATACAGGAATCTTTACTTGCGAAATAACTACTCCTGTTTTAAATGGCATTTCCACATTTACTACACAACCATTTTACGAGGGTGATTTAGTATTTATTGAAGGTATTGAGAAACTTGGAACCAATGGATCTGGATTTAATTCGGCAGATTATGGATATAAGTTCTTTAAAGTTTTTAATCCAAATGGATCTGCATATATTAAAAATCAATCTATTAACGATAAAGTAGTTCTCAGTGCACAAGAATTTACAACTAATACAGGAATAGCCTTAACTGTTCAAGATTCTACAGCTACTATTATTAATAAAAATGATTATCCATCATTTACTACTATCTTAGTATCATCAAAATTTGCAGTTGGAGAACAATTAATTACTTCTAAAGGATTGTCTGATTTGTTTGTTATTGAAAGTGACAGCATTTTATTAAAAGTTCGTGGATCTTATGAATTATCTGCAAATGAGAGTATTAAAGGATCTTCTTCTGGAACAAAAGCTACTATTTTTAGTGTGACTAATAATTCTGCAATATTTAATATAAACTATTCAAATACAAAAGATATTGGGTGGTCTGATGACATTGGCAAACTTAGTGAAAATTTCCAAGTAATAGAAAATAACGACTATTATCAAAATCTTTCATATTCAGTTAAGAGTTCTATAACTTATGATAAGCAAAAATCCCCAGTTCAAAGTTTAACTCATGTTAGTGGTCTTAAAAACTTTGCTGATGTTGGAATAATGTCCGCAACAGCAACTGCTTCAATGGGATCTACAAACTCAATGACGATAGTTAAAGACATTATTCCAGATGAAGTTAGAGTAGATACAATTTATAATTTTGATCTTGCTAGAGATGAAGGAACTAATGAGTTATCAAAATTTATTATTTTACAAAATAAAAAATTAACTAATTATATCGAATTAACAGGAAATGAAGTTCTAAGAGTTGATGATATTAGCAATCAATTTTCAAATTTTGAATCTGAAAATACAGAATTTACGAATATTGATGAGATAAATTCATTAGATTCATATAATAGATATTCCGTATCACTTAAAAATGCATCGGAAACCCAATTACAATTTTCAGAAATTACAGTATTAAATATTAATAAAAATGCTACAATTATTGAAAATGAATCTATAGTTAATATTGGATCTGGAGAATATACTGAAGAAAATTCTTATGGATCATTTGAATTAGTTACTAATGAAATAGAAGAGACATTTTTAAGATTTGTTCCAAAAAATCCATTTGATATTGATTATAATATTAAAGTTATCAAACAAAGTTTCAATTCTAGTATTATTGGATCTGGAACTACGACTATAGGATTTATAAATCTAGAATCATCTGTAGATATTGAAAATACTGGTATTGGATCTACTACCATTTTCTCTGTAAATGCAAATAATTTTAAATCTGCAATGATAAATGCGGAAGTGAAAGATAGTGTTACTGGTAAAATTAATTTTGTTAAATTATACGCCACTCACAACGATACAAATTCTTTTCTATCAGATTACTACTCCGATTTAAACGACGAAAATATTTCTATTGGTTCTCAGATAGGAACATTCTATTCAGATTTATCTAGTGGAATATTTTCAATTTATTATGACAATACTACATCAAATTCTATAACTATTAGATCAAATACAGTAGGATTTGGAACTACAGATGTTTCTGGCATTAGTTCAACATTTAGATTTATATTAAATGGTCAAATTCCAGGTAATGAAAAATCTGCAATTTATCAATCTGAATTCAGTACAACAACTGGAGGGTCTTCTACCGATATCCTTTCCGTAGATAAGAGTAAATTTAATGTATCCAGATCCATTGTCGAAGTAAGTATTGGATCAACAAAAGCTCTTCATCAAGTAAGTGTTATTGATGATGGTGTAAATGTTTATACACAACAATCTCCGTTCTTATCAGCAGGATCAACAGATATATTTGATGATGCTTCTGGAATTGGAACCTTTAAGGCAGAGATAAGTGGATCAAATTGTATTTTAAAATTTTATCCAAATTCTGGACAAAATGGTAGTATTGAAATATCTACATTAAGCAAAGTATTCTATTCTGAGTTAGATGCTTTAAATAATTATCCAAATAATAATTATGGTGCATCTAGTGAAAATTTATTTAATGTTTTCTATAACTCTATAAATGGAACTAGAATTAATAGAACAAATTTTGAATTGAATAGTGATTCTATTCCTATCTTTGAAAAAGTATTCAATCCTTCAAATACAAGTATAGTTTCTGCAGGTGGAACTTTTTCAATTAAAAATCATTTCTTTAGAACTGGTGAAGAATTGACTTATACTGCCAATTCCACTTTTGATGGAGTCAGTGCAGTTTCTATGAAAATGAATGCAACTGATAATATACCATCGGCCGTATATGCAATTAAAATTGATGATAATAATTTTAAAATTGCAACTAGTCTTTCTAATGCTAATAGTGGTATAGGAACAACTATAGCATCCCGTGGCAGTGGTAATGCTCACAAATTTACTGCAAACAAGCAAAATCCAAAATCGGTAATTACAATCGATGGGTTAGTACAATATCCACTAACTCAAACCAAACTATCATACTCTATAGACAACTATGGATCTATTGGAGCATCATCTACAGTATTTTCATTGTCTGGAATATCTACAATTAATCCTACAGATATTTTAAAAATAGATGATGAGTACATGAAGGTTGTTAATGTTGGTCTAGGCACTACAAATGTAGGACCTATTACCAATACTGGTACAGAGAATTTGGTCGTTGTGGAAAGAGGGTTTGTTGGGTCTTCTGCAAATACACATACAAATAATTCTACCGTAGATTTATTCAAAGGTGGATTTAATATTGTAGGAAATACTATACATTTTACAGAACCTCCTAGAGGAAATCCTCTTATCCAAAAAACAGCATCTAATGTAGATTTTGAAAAATCTGATTTTACTGGAAGAGTATTTTTAAGATCTGATTATAGTACGAATAAAGTTTATGATGACATTTCAGATGAATTTAACGGTATTGGAAGAACATTCACATTAAAATCAAATAGATCTGATATATTAGGTATTGGTACTATTGGTGGATCTGGATTTGTATTTGTAAATAATATTTTCCAATCACCAACTACAGAAAACAATAGTAATAATAACTATTCAATTATTGAGCATGAGTCTTCTCCTAATGTTGGAGTAACAACAATTATATTCAGTGGAATTAGAAATCCAGATTCACCTTTCAATATCATTGAAAGTGCTTCTGATGTTAATCAGAATGACACTCCAAGAGGTGGTATAATTGTTTCCCTTGGATCTACACCTGGACTTGGTTTTGCACCACTTGTAGGTGCATCAGTTACGTCTGTTATTAATGGTAGTGGTCAAATTACTGGAATTAATACTAATTTCACTGGAGGAACTCATGGTTCTGGATACAACAGTATAGTTTCCATTGGAGTTACTATATACGACCCAACTGGAAATGGATCTGGAGCAGCAATTTCTGCAGCACCAGTAGGGCTTGGAGGAACATTAACATTTACAATTGATCAACAAGGATCTAATTATTCAAATCAAACTGAAGTTTTTGTATCGTACCCTTCATATCAAAATCTTCCAATTACTGGAGTTTCTAGGTTAAGTGATGGAGCAACTACAGATTGCGGATCTGGACTATTAGTTGATTTGGAGATTGGAGCATCAACTGGTATAGGTTCAACTTTAAGAGAAGTTGCTGAGTTCAAAATTGCTAGACAGGGACATTCTTTCCGTAGAGGTGATGTCATTAAACCTATTGGATTAGTTACTGATAGGTCACTATTC
>Ga0181420_1000691_pt1 | contig 13167 bp, 17 predicted proteins | sample 43SPOviralmetaG_FD_130145 | JGI IMG/M metagenome (GOLD analysis project Ga0181420, IMG submission 130145) | Marine viral communities from the oligotrophic San Pedro Time Series (SPOT) site, San Pedro Channel, CA, USA - 43 SPOT_SRF_2013-05-22 | ecosystem: Environmental > Aquatic > Marine > Strait... | reverse complement strand
TACTTCTTTATCAAAAAAACCACGATCTTTAGTTTGTAAATATTTCTTTACTGGTTTTAATGGTTTACCAAAACCACCAATACTGCCACCAGCTTGATCAGGTCTAAACGCTGGTGGTCTATCCTGTGGGATTTGCTGATCTATTCTTTTTTTAGATTTTTCTTTAGCCATTAATTAAACTTTCCATTTGTGCAGCTAGGACTTGTATCAGTAAGCGTTAAGTTTTCGGTTAGCGAATAATGACTCTTACCCCATGTACCCTCTATCGTGTCATTATTATTGTAAATAAATACTTTTAAATAATCGTTTTCTTCTAAACATACAAGCCCTGAATATTTATTACTTTTATATAAAACTCCTGAGTAATCAAAATTTTCAAATCTCGCAAAACCTAGAAATTCTGATCCATTACCTTGAACTTCTAAATCAAATCTCCCACTTCCATAACCATTTACTAAAAGCGATATATTATAAACTCTTGTTCCAGAACATGTATAGGTTAGATACCAATTCGGAGTTGAGCCAAGAGTAAAACAGTTCCCAGTATCAAAAATTTCTTCGTTGAGCCTGAAAACATCATTTGAGTTGGTGTAACTTGCATCGCTAATCTGACCGTAAAATTCAGCTGGATTTGAACCACCACCAGCAGTTATAGTAACTGTTGAGCCAGTTGCACTTGTAGTTATACCACCAGAACCAACAAAGGTTACAGTATCGCCAGTTGATCCAGCTGTAACAGTTCCAGATGTAGTATCTACCACACCAAATGAATTGCTAGGACTTGATGTAGTGTCAATATTTCCCCAAACGCCACCAGAGTTAACATATTGTACGTCTGTACCATTCCAGCGTATTGAACCAACTGTAGATGTTGTAGAATTACCAAGCTGCACACCACCATTAATATTAAAATCTCCAGCACTATCTTTCATTATTACTGTAGCAGTATGAGTTCCACCAACATCTTGCCAGTTAGCTATTACATCTTGGCTAAAAGTATGTTGTTGTGTAAGTGTGTAGTTAGTTCCTGATTTAAGAGCCATATTCCCAGTAAAAGTACCAGTTGATGATACTGTACAGCTATCAGCACTTGCACAATTTGAACTGCTTGGAATACTCATTACTAAAGCCATGATAGATAAAACCATAGCAAGAGTTACTATATTGTTTTGGCTAATATTTATATTTTTATAATCCCAATTTTTTATTCTGTTTAGCATTTTATTACCTCATTATTGCTGGTAGCAGATCGGTATACGGGCATGACAATCTTGCCATTATTAACCCCAATAATACCGATCCACATATTATTATTATTAAATTTTTTAAATTTCTTGTAAATTCCATTATCTTCTGAATGGTAAAAATTGAAGTATAGCTGCTGCTGTTTTTATTCCAGCAAACATTGTGTATGCGCTTAATATTCCCAAATATACATATCTAATTACTCCGAATGATCCATTATTTAACCAAGAATAATTAAGAGTTAATGATTTTAACCAACTCATAAAACTAAATGGTGTCATTAAGATATTGCCACCAAAGCTAGAGCCAATTGGATTATTTTCCCCAAGTTGAACATCTGACAATGATAATGCTGTAACTTGCATAGATTGATTTAATTGATTAGCACTATCAGTTAATCCAGTAGTTTGCATGATCATATCTATAAATGCAGCGCCCACTACAATAAGTGAAAAAAACAATATAGGTGTCCAGCTATTCATTTAGAACCCCTCACTTAAATACTTACTTGATCCATACGTTGCCACCAAAATAAAGATAATTATTAATACATACCATATAGCATAAAAATTATTTAAATATCCTAAATACATAACAACACCATAACTAAATATGGCTAATGGTATCGTTCGGGTAGCCAGTAAAATAATGCTTGATACTATCATGGCTAGGACTGCAAACAATCCACCAAAGGTCATTTGTCTAGGTAACCCAGAAGTTGTAGCAATAGAATTCAGCATTGGATAAAAAGGGAAGTTAGAATTTTCATTACCTACAACAGCTAAACCAGAACTTAATGTATTAACAACTTGTATATCAGCTTGTGGGTTATCTACTAATTGTTGTAATCCAATTCCAGTAGCACTAGCAATAGTTATACTATAATTTTGTGGTCTATTTAAAGAATACGTTGCATGATGATTATTGTTAGATACATCTAAAATTGAGCCAGTATAATATGGTGTTAACGCTTCAAGTTCTTTTACATCTGTAGGATCAAAATTATATCTTAACTCAATATCATTTGTGGTTGTTATGTTTTTACTAATTTGAGCATTTAAAATTTCAACTTTTCGTAATCCATTACCCATTGTTATATTTGAATTATAACTGCTCATACTTGCTTTAGTTCCAGTAGCTACTGAAACATCATCTACTAATAATGTTATGTCTGGAGCAATATATTTACCTTTTAAATTGTATCTATTATTAAATGTGCTTGTACTTGCCCTAACCTTTGTATCTTGTATTTGAATAAAGTTATACATTACACCTTGTTCACACTCAACGCCCAAAGCATAACCAGTATTGCTATCCCACCTATCAATTATAAAACCACTATCAGCACTTGGTGTGCCTAGTGGACAAGTAAAACCAGATGTACCAGTTAAAACAACGTCAGCTTCTAAATTAAAATTATCAGTTAAATTAAAATTAGCATTATTTGGAATAGTAATTACATCATCAGTTGATGTTGAATTATTGTAAAAATAAAAACCATTATCACGCCACGCTGTTTGATTAACATTACCTACATAAAATTCCATATTTTTTAATGTAACTGTTGGTAGACTTGGCATTACAAACCACCACCCAGCACTAGATGAACTGCTTAATGATTGGCTCATGTAATTAACATTATTTAAATTGTTAGCTGATAATGCTTGGCTTCCAAAATTATCTACATAATTTAAACTTCTCATACCTTGTGGATTAAAAGGTATTCTTACTGGAGAATATGTTTCATTCGTTCCATTATTAATAATAGTAACACCAATTCTCTTGCAAAAATCACTTGGAACAACACTAGCACTTGCACAATTATTGCCATTGTAAAAAGCATAGAAAAGACAAAAAATAGCAAACAACACTAACACGCCATAACTTAGATATGGACTTGCTTGTTTAAGTTGTAAATTAAATAATTTCAATTTGGCATTTTCCTTGATATAAATAATACTAAACCAATCATTAATACAAATAATCCAGCAGCTACTTGCGTTAATATTTGAGGAGCAAGGAAAACACCAGCTATTAATGGTGTAATAAATCCTATAGTTGCTCCCATAAAATTACTTCCTGATAATAGATACATACCAGAACCAGTTATTAAACTCATCATAATAAAAAGAAAACCCCAAAATAAATAACCACTCATACCAAAATATTGTTTTGCAACTTTATCTCCAGCTAAATAAATACTAGATGTGTATGTACCAGTATTGGCTTCTGATAATAAATCCCCTGCTAAAACTGGTGTTGAAAATGGAACTGGAATACCAAAAATATTTAACAAACCAACAGCAAACAACTCTGGTATTGATTGTTGTAGTTTTGGACTGACACGTCTGGTTATATAAACTCCATTACCTGTTACTTTTCCAGTATTAGTTATTAATGTTTCTGTAGGTAGATTTGTATCTAATTCAATATCAATTATTTGATCTTGTAGGTATTTTGTCATTCTAGCTTTGTATGTGTCCTCAACATCTACTACAGCTTGCGTTGAAATAACTATATCAGCACAATAAATGCCAACATGAGTACTTAAACTATCAATACATATTTTTGAGCCGTCATCTGATAATTCTTGCAATGTTTTTCCGTTTGGTAAATCATCAACATTTAATCCAGTTAGCGTATCCCCTATAACTGTTAATGGTTCTGTGTAGTTGCTTCCATAAGTTGTACCAGAATTATCATAAATACCAATAGTTAATAATGTTGAATTTAAGGTATCAGGATAAGTACATTTAATTGTTGAAGTACCAGTTGTCGTTGTGCAGCCAGTTATATCTTCTAAATGGTTGTACCAAATGGATTGTGGAAGGTTATAGCGAACAGCAAAAATATAATTTACGTTTGTTGGAGGATCATATATTTCTGTAAAAGCTGTAGCACTATCTATAGATATTGGAGTATCAGCACTAGCTAAATTCGGAACATAAAAAGTAACAACTATTGTTGCTACAATCATTAAAAGTTTTTTCATTAATTCCTATGATTTTGTAAATACCAATTCCCATAACAATATTAATGAAAACAACGCTAGAGTAATACACGCAAAAATGAGTATGGAAAAGCTTAATGTAGGTATTTTACCAACTAAATCCATTGTTATTGTAAACACACTAAGTGTTAAAAATAATGAAAATAGAGAACTATATCCTAAATTAAGCATTTTCCATATCTCCTTTGTAATGGTCTGGTTTTAACCAGCGCCACCCTTTTTAGCTGCAACGTAAGCTATCAATCCTGCGATTGAAACCCCACCAATTACTGCTACAAGTGGTACAAGAGTAATTATTGAAGCAACTGCTGGGAATGTGTCAGTTAGACCAGCTGTAGCTAATACTGCTTGTACGCTTGTAATAATGGTTGGGTAGATCGCAAGGAAAGCAACTAAAGTGATGACTGCAAATATTACTGCTGTTATATTTCTAAGCATAATTTTTTCCTTTTTGATTTGTTTATTACTGTTTCAACCTAAACTTTACCTAACACACCAGTTGTACTAAGAAGCCACAGTAAACTAATAAACAAGACCCCGAAAATAATTACCATGGGAATATACTGCATTACATTTGACGTTGTCTGATCTACACCAGACGCTAAACCAAAAAAGTTTATATCAAATATATAGCTGGTACTAGCAGTTAAACCAGTTATAGTAATTTTAGTTCTATCGTTATTCAGCGTAGTCTGATCTGTCCGATCTACTGAACTTGGACTTGTTTCTAGGACTGAACCACCATTAACCGATATATCGCTATATTGCGATGTTTCAGTTAAATCAATTTCACATTGAGTAACACCAACATCAGTTTCGCAAGTTGAAACATTAGTATCAGTAACGCTTCTAGTTCTTGCTGCTTCAGTCTGTGTGTTAACGCTTGTCATTGTTCCAGTTGAAACAATTAAAGCTATCGCCATAAAACCGATTGTAGCCATTCCTTTTAATAACATATCAAATTTACCTCATTAATATTGTTAGGATTTTATTTTATAGGTAGACACTATTATTACAATATATATAAGATAATGTTTTTTATATATAGGTTATACAGTTACCTACTACGTAGGTAGTAAAAATATATTCATAGGATATGGTTTTTATTAATTAGTGTGCTAAGATTACTTGTGTATATATATCCCTAAGTATTAAGAAAGTTAATTACATGACAAGCAACTTTGGAAGCCCAGATGATCAAATAAATAGAGATATAACAGCTAGAATGGGTAATCCAATGTTCAACCAGTCTAATCCATTTGATCCAAAACTGTTTGTAACACCACCTAAAGATTTAATTCAAGCTGCTGTAATGGCTAATAGAAATCAAATGCAAGTGATAGATGCTTGTAACGTAATGGCTAAAGTTAACCAAAGGGAACTAAAAAGAATAAAACATTCTAATAAAAAATTAACTGGAAAATTAAACACCAGAAGTAAATCAGCTGCAATTATAAAAGAGTTTGATATTAGATCCAGATCAATAGATCATTTAGCTGTTAACTATGCAGCACAAACAATGACCTTTATTCCACCACAGCAAGATAAAAAGAAAAAAGACTTAGATCAATTATGAGCCTAACAACAATTAATTTTAAAAATGACAAATCAGTTTTTTTTAATAAATCTGAAATAATACAGAATCAATTAATTTTTATAGATGAATCACAAAGTTATTTTTTAGATATTAATCAAGTTGGTTTTTTTAATAACCCTATTCTTTATGGATTGTTTGGAAAAAAGAAAACTACAGCTGTAACTATTAACAGTAATCAAGTTAATTTATTAAATCCCATAACACAAAGTGAAAACCATTTTGTGGTTGATAGTGAAGCCTTTGATTTACAAGATCATATAGAGGATAAGATTGTTGAAAATACATTAATGCAAACTGAAAAAAAACCTAAATCAGTTGATAAAATCACAATGTATCTTGGAATTGTTTTAGTTATTGGTTCGGCTACTGTAGCTGCACTGGGATTAGTTGTAATAATTCCATATGTTTCTAGTAAATTATGAGTGAATTAATTGGTATATCAAGTGATGATTTTAAAAAACCTAATTTTATTGATAAAGATCAGAGCAAAATGAATTTACAAAACAGGATTGATTACAACATTAGATATATAGAAACAAACATTAAACGAGTAATGGAATTTGATGAAATAGAGAAAATTAAGCAAGTGGTTAAAAAAGAATATGAACAAGATACAGGCAAAATTATTAACTGTGATAAATGCGATAATTTGGGTTGGTTAAAACCAGCTACACCAGATCCGAATATTAGATTTATTAAATGCGAATGTTCAAGAGATGATTTAACGCTGCATGAAAAAACACTTATGTTATGGACATCTTTGGATATAAAAAAAGAAACATTTGAGAGTTTTAAAACTAATAACAAAAATGAAATTGAAATTAAAAATAAAACTTTAAAATGGGTTCAAAATTTAGGACAACTAAATAAACCAAATCATTTAATTCTTTTTGGTACTAATGGAACAGGAAAAACACATTTAGCTAGAGCATGTGTAAATTATTTAGCCAAAAAAAAATTCACAGGTTTATATGAATCATATCAAAGGTTTTCATTAGAAATAGAAAAATTCCAAAATCAAGATAATTATAGGATTGAATATATTGAAAAATTAATGAATATCCCATTTTTAATAGTTGATGATGTCTTTAATGGTTATGAAAACTCCGAATATAAAAGTTCTAAATTTCACGATATATTATTAGTTAGATATGAAGAAAAAAAACCAACCCTAATAACAGCTGAAAATATGGATAATATGAGTAATCAATTAATTTCAAGAATAAGAGATAAAAATTTAACTATGTATATTGATTTTTCTTATATAAAAGATAAAAGAATAAATAAATTATGAAGTACCAAGATTATTTAGATGAATACATTAAAAAAGGTTCTTTTTTAAAAATACTAAATAAAAAAGATATATTTTTTTTTGATAGTACAAGTATTGTTTTAACTGCTTCTCTAGTATTAATGTTTTTACTTATTTTGCTATCTCTTTATATAACCCAGATTAGTATGATCTTTGGTAATATAATGCTTGTAATTTTCTTGGTTTTAAATTCCTTAATTGGATATCTTTTTTTATCATCAAGATTTACAAAGGTTTTAATAGCTTATGAAAAAGATAATGTTGTTAACTGGGAGTTTGTAATAATGCCTAAAGAAATTGATTTAACTATTTCTGAAAAACATTCAAAAATGATTGGAAAAAAATTAATTAAAGTTTTAGTAAAAAGAAACAATAATTATTTTGGTTATGATCCATATTTTTTTAATGATGAAATACCAGTAAACCCACAAGAATTAGCAGCTATTACTGAACAATCTAGCATTGAGCGATTAACAACCTATGTAGAAACAAGCACTAAAAAAGAAATATTTGAAAAGGGATTATTGTTAATTATTCTTGGTGGAATAGGATTTTTAATATTTGTTTTATCAAGTGAGATTATGGCTAAAATTTAATGACAACAGATCACAGAGTATCCCCAGAGATACAAAAACTAATAACTAAAAATACAGCTGCAACTGATTGGATACCAGCAGCAGTATTAAATCAATCATCAGTAGTTATTGTTAAAGGCGTCAGGGGATCAGGAAAAACATTATTTTCAGCAATTTGTATGTATCATAAATGGAAGTCTGGGTATAAAGTTTTTCATAATGGAGCGTTAAAATTTGGTCAAGAATTAGATATAGCTGATATGTTGTCTTATACAGTAGAAAATGATCTTCAAGACTGTTTTATATTTATAGATGAAGCACAAGTTGTTTTTGATAGCTGGTCTGGTGGAGCAACCTATTTAAAAAAGCTAATTCACTACATAACACAATTAAGACACAAAAACATTAATCTTTATATGACAACTCAATTTGTAAGCGATTTAACAGCTAGACTAAGGCAGCAAGTAGATTATGTTATATCCCCAGCTTCTTATATGAGAATTTATACAACTGGAGTAAAAAAGGGAATGATTAGAAGCCACAGAATAAACAGCTATTATACATCTACAGAAAATACACCATTCGGATTTTCACAACAATATTTACCAGTTATTTATAATGCTGAAGATTTCTATAAAATTTATGACACTATGAGCATGATAGATCATAGTGAATTAGAAGAATTTACTAGCGATAAGGTTAGAGAGAATATAGAAGCACAAAGAGAATTTCATGTTCAACAATGGTTAAAAGAAAAAATTATTCCAGTACATTCTGGAAAAAAAGTACCAGTAATGGCTTTATGTAATAAATGGAATGAAGATAGTGGAGATATTATAGAAAGTAAGCATTTTGCAAAACTAATAAAAGCTATGGGTCTAAGTGTTAAGAAAAAAGGGAGATCACAGCAGAACGCTATTCATTTACCAAATAATGCTTCTGATTTAAACCTAACGCTTTAACCAAGTTCTATCAGCTATTTTTTTATATTTAAAATATCTTTTTATTTTTTCAATTAAATTATTCAATATTCCACTTATCACTATTTAATTCATTTGTTTTCAAATATAGCTGTGTAATTACAATACTGGAATGTCCCAAAAAAGATTGTAATTCATTTATAGGGACTCCATTCAATAAAAAGTAGTGTGCTGCTGAATGTCTGAATGTATGACAACCTATATTAAATTTTTTTTCCTCATACCAATCTTGCAGTTTAGCTTTTCTTTTAATGTGTTGTGAAACAGCTTGTCTAGTTATTGGTAATTTAGTAATTCTGGATTTTAATTTTTTTTCTAATGTTTTATTAGTAATTCTAACAGCACGTGTTTTAGACCCTTTGCCAGTTAATACTATGCGTGGGTATGGTTTATTCTTTAAAATGGTGTGTTTGTGTATGTTTAACGCTTCTGACACCCTTAAACCACAATAAAACATTAGCATTAATACCAATTCCATATTCTCATTATATGTAGAAGCTATTAAATCTTTTATTTCACTATGTGTTAAATAATGGTCTACTTTAATTGTCATTGTGCTTCCTTTATTAGTTAATGTTTACAATACAATAAAACAGAAATTAATTTATTACAATACTTAAAACATCTATATTTAAAGAATTTGTAATTTATGTAAAAGAGTTTACAAAATTCTATGTAAGGTAAATTTGAGAATGTGGGATATTAGCAGCTGGACAACTTTAAAATCTAAAATTCAGAATGTTTTTTAAATTGAGAATAAAAAAAACTGGCAGTATAACCCCAGTTACAAACTACCAGTTTTTTCATTTAGTAGGATCAGATGAACTATTTGTATAGTCTTGTAGAGCCTAACTAACCTTTGTATGTTTAATTTATAGAAAAATTATTAATAAGTAAATATTAAATTAAACCTTTTTTTTCCATTTTAGATAACTTATCAATTTGTTTTTTATTTAATTTTACTTTTCCAGTTTTAGAGCCTGACCAAGCAAATTTAGATTGACCATATAAAGAATACAAATTATCTAGTTTTTTTTGATCTTTTTTATCTTTAGCTTTATAAGGATTTTTTGGATCTATTAAATCATCAATTTTTTTACCTGAATAATTCATAACACCTCTTGCAGTATATGAATATTTTTTTCCTTTGTAATTTGGCATTTTATATACTCCGACTTTTATATATTCCAGAAATTGACCTTGCATGATCTAACTGGCACTCTGTTTTTATTAATTTGGCTTCAAGTTCTAATATTCTTGCATTTTTTTTAGCACAATCAAAACAGCTGCTTCCATTTTTTAATGTATCAGATAGTAATTTTATTTTACTTGGTTTTTGCATTTTTAAATTTTGAGCCAAATATTATTTCTCTATTATTTATATATTTTTTCTTTTATTTTGTAAAAATTTTTGTTCTTTGCTTATCTATTTGGAAGTCTGTATCCTAACTAACCTTTGTTCTTACTTGTATCTTCCCTAAGTGAAATACAATTAGGCTTTTTGAAAACTTTTTTACCTTTTATCCTATCTATATATATTGGGGGGGAATAAAGGGAATAAACTTTATTTCCTTTATTGCTATTCAGTTGGGGTTAGTAAATAACACTACAGATGATAGTGATATTCCTACTACCGACCAACAACGTGTTAATGTATATAAATCTCTCTTCCAGTATCTTTAATAAGCTGTTGTTTTGGCTTCTGGACTGCTTTATTATCTTTTCTATCCCTTAACACCAAACCTTTGTTAATATCTTTCCATACAGCTATTAAATTATCCCTGACAACATCTTTGTATTCTTTTCCTTCAACATTTCTAGTGGGTAAAATCTGATCTTTTAATTGTTTATCTTTTATTCCCTTTAATAAAATTTCATGAAATTTAAGCATTATTTTATCTAAGTCTTTAAATGTTCTAGCTGCTTTTAAGTTCTTGTATAATTCTGGATTAAATTCTTTGCTGGTGGGTAATATAAAAATTGCACTTGAAAAACCAATGCTTGATTTTTTATTTAATGCTATCGGTTTTTGATTTCGCCTAGTTAATCGCCAGATAATTTTTTTATCTCTTAAAACTCTTATAGCATGACCAACGCTACCGTTAGATCGTTCTATACCATTAGATTTTAATTTTTTAGATAAATCATTTTCAGAACCTAATATAACCACTCCAGCATGACCCAGATAATTTAAATCAAATGTATTAATTTTTAACAGTTCTTTTAATACATATATTGGTTCGGTTAAATTACGATCTTGTTTTGGATAATTATCTAAAGTATTTAATAATTTTTTAAATTTAAGTGTTTCCATTTAAGAAAATATATACAAATTAATAAATAATTACAATAAGTTGTATTGTTATTTGTTGTTATTTGTTGTTAGTTGTAAGAAAATGAAGTTAAAGCTAATCAGTTTTCAATTAAAGTGTTTCCACATTTCATAAATTGATTAGCTTTTTTTAATGTTCAGTTCCTAATGCAGCAGCAGAATAATCAAAACCAGATACATAAATGAATGGATATTTACTAACTGGAACATTTATTAGTACATCAAGTTTAAGGAAGTTGTCCACATCTGGACTGGAATTAATGTATTTTATAACTGGATTAGTTGGTACTGATCCACAAGCAACTGTTGTATCAGCGTAACCAATCTTAATTATTCCACTAGCTGCATTTGTTGTAGGGAGCGTAACGGAACTAATTAAAATATCTTTACTTGTTGAACTATAGAAGCTACCAGAGTTTTTAAAACTAGAATAGCTACCAGATGTGCAGTTATCATCAATATAGAGTTGGTACACGTTGTTTATAGCTTCATTTGGTACTTTGATACCACTTACATCAAAATCAACGCTATCAGATCTTACAGTTATTACTAAATAGCTAATGAACAATAAAAAAGCAATAGTTGTCAGAAAAACATATTCTGTGTAAGCCCTCATTTAAATAATACCCTTTCTTTCTAATGCTTTTAAGGGATCACGTCTTGTCTTGAACTTTGTAGCTGCTTCTGTTTTGGTAATTACTTTCATGCTATCTTCCTTAAAGCCTTGATTAGTGTCTAATGTAATTCCCTTTGGAGCAGCTTGAACAGTTCCTTTTTTAAAGTTAGCCTGAAAAAAACCTTTTCTGGTTTTGAAATTAACTATATTAGGTCTTTTACCTTTTTGAGTTTTAAATATATTTTCAGTTGTTTCTGATTTTGATTTTATTTTTTTCTTGCGTTTTGGTGGTTTTCTTTTTGTAACATTTTTTTCTGGTGGTGGTGTTGATGTTGGAGTAGGTATAATAGGTTGATCTATTAATTCCTTTTCTGGTTTTTTCTTTGTTGTTTCCTCTGGTTCAACTTGTCCAGAAAAATCTTGTTCTGTTATTGCTTCTGGTTCTGTTTCAGTATCAGTAGCAATTTCAAGATCAGTATCAGTATCTTCTTCTAATAATGGTTCAAATTCTGTTTCATCTTCTGTAGCTATTTCTTCTTGAATATCAACTTGCCCACCAATTTCTACTGTTTCTACTTCTGGTCTTTCAATATCTGGTTCTTCTATAACTTCTCTTTCTACTTCATCAGGTTCTTGAACAATATCTGTTTCATCATCTAAATCATCAGCTAGACCAGTATCTTTTAATTGATCTTCGAATGGTGTTTCTTCAAATGGATTAACTTCCTCTTTGTCTTTAGTTAATATCTGTGTTTCACGTTCATTTGGTACTGGGGATTGTGTTACTCTTTTTCGTTCTTCTTCTGGTACTGGTGTAGTAACTGTAGCTGGTTGTGTTTGTTCAGCTAATTCTGAAATCTCTTGTGGTGTTAATGTTTGTTTTTCCTCAATAACTTTTTGTATTTCTAATTCATCTGTTTGTGGTAATACCTTAATTTCATCTTGTTCTTTTTGTGGTAATAATGCTGGGGATAATTCAACTATAGTTTTACCACCCATACCAACAGCTAAAACTTTAGAACCTACAACAAATGGTTTTGTTGGTAATACAGTTCCAGTTGGCTTGAAATACATATTTCTTGATAAATTAGATACCTCTTGTTGAGTTAAAAATATATCAGGTTGTTGTTTTACTTTAGCTGTGACAGACGGATTATTAAAAATTGGATTAGTTTGCTGTTGCACTTGAGTTTTATAGTCTACTTGTCTTATCCCCTCTGTTTTTTGTCTTTGTCTGGTTTGTTGGCTTGGTGGGATTTGGTTTTCGATTTTTTTAACCCTTGCTTTTTTTCCTAATATTCTTGATATATCTTTTTCAATTTTTAATTTATTAACTTTTTGTTTTGGTGTAACTGGGATTTGTCTATCTATTACTTTTACTTCTTTATCAAAAAAACCACGATCTTTAGTTTGTAAATATTTCTTTACTGGTTTTAATGGTTTACCAAAACCACCAATACTGCCACCAGCTTGATCAGGTCTAAACGCTGGTGGTCTATC
>Ga0181420_1000690_pt1 | contig 13167 bp, 4 predicted proteins | sample 43SPOviralmetaG_FD_130145 | JGI IMG/M metagenome (GOLD analysis project Ga0181420, IMG submission 130145) | Marine viral communities from the oligotrophic San Pedro Time Series (SPOT) site, San Pedro Channel, CA, USA - 43 SPOT_SRF_2013-05-22 | ecosystem: Environmental > Aquatic > Marine > Strait... | reverse complement strand
GAGAACATAGCAAGATAGTGGTCGAAACTTTTCTTGAGAGATGGTTTATTCCATAAAATCCATTTCGATAAAGCACCTGCAGTAGTGAAATCTTCCCAATCTTCTCTTTTAGAATGGCGACTGCCGTATCTTTTCTTTCGCTCTGGATCATTATGTATTGTATAGTCTGAATAGTTTTTATCACCAAAGTGAGTTGTCTTCTTTCTCCCGTCAGAGAATGAGAATACTGCCCGTAGCTTCTTATCCTTCTTCGGAGAACCGTCAATCACCACATGGGCTTTCGGAGGATTCGCCTTGATTGGTTCATACCAAAGTAAGCGTCCAACTAAGTCAATTTTTTCCCTGCTTAACATATTCTCGCTTGTCATTTCTCTGTATTGGTAATTCGGCGGCAGATTCGCTTCAATCTTACTCCATGCCCTTGTCGCTGATTTAGAAGGGTTCGTTGAAACTAAAGGCATTCTCCTTTTTGCAAGGAGTTTTGCAGCATACAAATATGCTGCTTGACCCATCCCTTTGCCCGCCCCACCATGTATGGGCTCTCCTTCTCGCTCATCCATTCGAACATCAAGCGTGTGGACATCTGGATCAGATACGCCTATTCCCTGTATATATCCGAAATCATTGAATCCTTGTTTTTGAATCCAACCATACCTGGCTATTGCGCTGTTCGAGAATTTGTAGCCAATTGTTCCATCTATTGGGTCTATACCTTTCGTCAAGTATTTTTCCTTCCCGTTAGGGAGAGAGACCTTTTTGAATCGTTTTCCGAGTTCGTAAACTGCAATTCCCATGTTTATTTCTGTTTTTCCATCAGGGTGCAAACCTTTGATGTGAAGGTTTGACCCCGATAACCCCTCTCGGGTCTGTCTTACATTCTCATAGGGCGTGTATTTGACTTCCCATTTTACGCCCTCTGTAGGAGGGTTTGATTTTGTGGTTGGAACATACCTCATGTGATAATTAATGAATCCATTGTATGATTTTTGCGCCCATCCGTCTTTTGCTACTGTTCTTTTTGCTACTGGCGCTCTGGTCACTTCTTCACCGCATGATTCACAAGTGTAAGTTTTCTTGTCTAATTTTTCTCTTTTTCCTGTACCGGATAGAATCCATGAAGGATCTATTGAATCCCATTTTGCTACTAACTGCGCCTTTGGCTTCTTACATCCTTCATGTGTAGCGTACCAATACCATTCGCCAGGTACAGACATTGCAGGAGGATTTGTTATAGCCATCTTTGAGATTATCTTAGAGTGGATTTTTGATACTGTTTTCTTGATTTCTCCTGTTTTGTTCTTAATTTTAAGGTCGAAGTTCATGTCTTTGTAATTTTTCATCATTTTTTCTCCTGACTTAATTCTTCGTTCAACTTTCCATTGAGGTTCCCCTCTTGATTTGATTATGTATTCCCATTCTTCTCTCGGCTTATCTAATAGTAGGAATATTGAGAATATATCTGCTATTTCAGCAGATCTCATTTTCTTCAATGCATCGAATGACTGATCTATAATTACTATTGGTGTTGCTGTCAAGTCTTGGATTCTTCTTGCGTATTTATCACCATAGTTCTCGAATACGAGGTCAGTTCCATTGGCAGATGTGAAATCACCTGCTTCTCTCATTTTATCGAACTTGGCTTGGCTTACAGTTTTGATATCTATGCCTTGCTTCTCGTTCTTGCGCTTTTTCCTAGTAGTATATGTAGGGGCGATGGATGCTTTATTTCCAAATAACTTCTTGAGGGCTTTTTGTATAGTGCTTTTACCCATCCCCGATGGACCTGATAATGAGACGATGATTTGTTCAGGCATCATTTCTTCTAGTGGAACAAGAGGATTCTTGATCCAATCCATATCCTCGTTGAGAGGAGAGATCCAGAATGAATCATAGAGTGGGTGGACTTTGCCTCGTACAGATAGGGATGAGTCGGCTAGAGGTTCTGGAGGAGATTGTGAAGCCCCCGTCTTTGTCATTACTCCTCTTGTCTCTATGCGTAGTCGGGGTTCTGACTTCTTAGAGGGAAAATTGGCTAGTATTCCATAAACCGCCCTTATTGCAGTCAAGGCGTAGTAGTGCTTACCGCCCGTTTCTGCGGAGATGATGTATTCGGGTTGATTCTTGATTGGTTTTCCATTCTTGAGGACTTTGAATCCAGCAGTGCGCCTGAACATATTGATTCTGACTAGATTGCCCAATGGCCAATAGGATAAATCAGGTAGATTATAACCTTGCTCGTCAGTTCGAGCATCTCCCATGTTATCCTCATGGCTTCTGATTTGCCATGCGTTAGCTTTGGTTGCATTCACATAGAGTTCCGGCTTTCCATCGGAGATCTTTCCTGTCAATGGGTCGTAGGCTCCCGCCGAGATAACGGGGAAAAATGCGTAGTGATTGGTGACATCTTCGCCTTCCATGACGAATCTGCCCTTCTTAGTGGGTGATACCTTTCGTGGTTGGACGGTGACAGGTGGGTTGAATGAAATTGCATTCCTTACTACGGATATATTTTCGGGAGATACATCCGAGTTTAGATAAAATTCATCGTGTAAATCTCCAGTTTCATAAGGAGCAGGTACGAATTCTGATTCGTCAAAACGCACCTTAAGCATTACTAAATCAGATAATTTTTTCTTGAATTCTGCTGTTGTCGTGTCTGGATTATCTCCCTCAAATACACCGTCTATTTGCCCGCTTCTTACCCACGCTTCATAATCGGCATCGGGATAGAACAGGAATGGTTTCCTAAGACCCGTTGCCATGATGCTTTCCAAATTACTCTTTGAAGTAAAGTGATAACCGAATTGAGGTATTGGTCTTGGTGGATTAAAGGAAATCGTAGGAGATATTAGATCTGCATACAGCAGGTGCGGGTGCTTTATTGCAGCATTACCTGGAAAGAACGGTGAATCTTCTCTTGGATCGTTCATGCCTTCACCTGTCCCCATTTGCCCGTTCCCTCTACTGGGACTTGTTCCATACGCAAGTCATGTGGCGTTATGCTCTTGTCCGTTCTCCATCTCTTGAAAGATGGTTGGAACATAGTAGGTGCTCGCATTGTTCCGACTTGCACTAGTTTCTTGCCCTTAACTCGGTATATTGGCTTCTCTGACCAGTTCAGCCCTCTGTAATCGAATTCTCCAATCATTGTAGGCTTAATTGCGGTCATCGTTCCCTTGCCTGTAGTCATGTGAGTCTTGGTCGAATCTACTTCGTGATTCCCCCATCGAGCTTTGCCCTCAAGTTCTAGGATGCTTGTAAAAAGTTCGAACTCTGCCGCATCTATTTTGATGCCTGTTTGTTTTTTTAGTTCTTCTATCAGTTTTTCTCTGTCGTCATCATTTAGTGTGAATAATTCCAAGAGGGTTTTCTTCTCCAGCATAGAACTACCTATCACGGCATTTCCGGAATAAACGAAGTCTCCGTTCGGGAGCATCCATGCTAGACCGCCTCCTCCGATGATTCCTTCGTCCCTTCCACCTGCCTTGCCACGATAGAATCCAATGACGGCTAAATCAGCAGTTCCCTTCATCTTGATCTTGATTGACTTGGCCTCGTTATCGAATCTGAACACAAGCCCCTCGAAGTTGGGTTCTTTCATTCCAGCGTCCCACGCCTTCTGGACTGCGCTCATGTTGCCTTTACCTCTCCATGATTGCACAACTGAGATTGATTTTCCTTTCAATAACGGTGATCCTTTCCACAAGGGGAATATCCCCAATGGGCCTTCCTTTAGCATTTTCATCCTTGTTTGGTATGGAGTTTCTGTGTCAATTATTGTGTGGATTTCTTTTGTTCCCTTCGCTTCCAACCAAGTTATGTCGAATGCTGTGAATCTGATTTGGTTCTGCCTCTCAATCGTCTTAGGAGACACTATGATGCTCCCAACCTCATTCAATGGTAGTGTCAGTCCGTCAGAGTCTACTGCGTAAAGTTCACCGTTTATCATTGCCTTAGTCACTCCAGCCTTCTTGAGTGATGCTGTGATTTCGTCTGTTATGTGGAAGTCCTTTCGCCATCTGCCCCTGTGATTCCAGATGATTGACTCCTCTCCGTCGAACATCACTATGCTACTGTCTCCGTCTATCTTGTGAGATACGGTGTATGGCCTCTCATCATCCTTGTACTTCTCTAGGAAGTCTCCTTTTGACAACTCGACTCTGAAAGACTTCGTCTTCCAGTTCTTCGCAATAGCAGGTATTGTCTTCGCTTGTTCCTCGAAGCCTTCTGGGAATTGGTTGTGGTACTTCGTAGTTCCTGACTCGGTGGCTATTCCCATGTCCATAGCCTCTGGACTATCGAATACAAGAGGATTTAGACTAGCAGTCAATAGTGCTTCTACTCCTGATGGCACATTACCTTCTATTCTTGGTTCAGGTCCATTTTCAAGAAACTGGTCTAAAGATATGTCTGTACTGAATATTAGCCCTTCTTTGGTTTCATACATGGTTTTCGCTGTTAGAACTCTTTCATTATCTACCTCGTAATCTAAATTAGGTATAATTGATCTGATGCCTACGATCTTAGCATCTTCTATTTGTTTTTGTGCTTTCGATTCAATTTTTACTAATCTAGCGTAACCAGTAGGGACATAATCTGGTCTGGATCGTGGTATGCGTGCTCCTTGCGCTACAGGAAGTACGGGCTGTACGCCTCTGCCATAGAGACTAGCTTCTTTTTCTGCATCTGTGGCGAACCTATCTTCATTTTTTGCCATCTGGGCTTGTCTAACATACCTGTCTGCCGTTCTCATAAATGTTCTTTTGTATTCTACTTCTATGATTGTGTCAGCCTTGTAGGGATCTATGAATAGATAGTCTCCTTCCATATGAGTTCCATACTTAGTTAGATGATCGTAAAGAGTTCTTCTGTCTTTTACTGTAATTCCTTTCATAGAACTTGCATTACCTATTGATTCATACACAGTAGTTAGTGGAGTTTTGGTAGATTGCGACCATTCTATCACTCCTTGAGGGCGTTTTCTTCTTTCTTCACTCATTACCGATATTAGGACTGAACCCAATTCCCCATTCTTGAAACGCTTGTTGTTTGTATCTAGTGCTATGATTGTTGCAGCAATTTTGTAAGTTCTGATGAAGTAATATGTCTTACCGTCTGAAATATATCCTAGTGTTTGACCATCTCCATTCTTCAATTCATCTTCATATACATCAATCAATGACCCTTTGGTTTGTTTTACTTGTACTATATTAGTATCTAGTAGGTGGCTTATTTTCCCAGAATAGGCTGCCTCTATGTGTAGTAGACTACCTTGCCAATCATCGCTGTTGAAACTTAGCAGTTGTTTTGGGAGTTCTGGGTCGAAGTTAGGGAGCGCAGATAACCTGCCGTAGAGAATTGCTTCTTCCCCTTCATTCATTAGCGCATCTATTTGCTTCAAGTGTAAAATTCCTGAACGGATTGAACTATCCGAGAAACCAGCCATTGTAGACCCTTCTGATTTAGCATGGATTAACACATCACGACCATAAGGGAGTACGAAAGTTAGTTCGGGCTTGTCTTTTGGTAACTCTTCTACAAAGTTGAGCGACCTACTTCTGTGATTACTCCACTTCTTTGCTAGTTTTTCGTCTTTTACGATTCTAATATCTTCTTCTTGAGGCTCTCTTGCAGGGTTTGTAAGACCTGCAACTCTCATAAAGTTAGAAACTGTAGTTACATAGTTGCTAATATTGTATGCCGCCACTAGAGGGTGAGCGTCATAGTGCCATTTGAAATCATCTTTTGTTATTGGAACTATTGCGTATCCCATTCCTGTAACTTCGTGAGAAAACATTCCTTTTGTTTTTGAAGAAGTTTTAGGTGGAGGTGGTAAAATGTATAGAGATAAAGGCAGAAGTGTCCTTCTATCATCAGTCTTTGCGCCTTTACTGTTTCTCGTTTTTATTATTTTTGCTGACATTTTGGAGTTAGATCCCCTTAGATTAGACAATAATGGCCTAATTTGAGTAACAAGTTGCCCGTATTGCTCTGGTGAAGTAAGGGCGACATACAGAAGCATCCTTCTAGATGTTGCTGAACACAACAATGTTTGATATTCAAGTTTATTCACATCTGCTTGAAGATCTAGTGCGACAGCTACTTCTGGCCTAGTGATGGAATCAATACTTTCAATCTCAATCAAGATTACCGACTCTACGGGGGGTTTCATACCCGTCAAGGCAGAGGGTTTCATTACACCCATCATTCTTCCTTTGTTAATATCAAATCCTACGCGAGTGGATTTTAGATTTGCCTTTCTTTTAAGCCATCTTAATACAGTATTACGGTATGTCATGTGCATCTCTAGTTGCTTCTCTATTCGTGCCATTGTCTTATCATCTGGCGATTCATTCACTAGAGAGATTAGAGCAGGTGGATATTCGCCTATCTTAGATTGTGACGGACCTGCTCTATTTTCGTCTGCTTCTAATTGGTATAGTTGGCGAGCTTGATACTCGAATAGAGTTGCTACTTGATCTATAGGCAGACCCGCATAATCTTCTTCCAATACTATTACTGGTCGAGACTTGCCGACTTTTCCTTTCTTGATCCCCCAATCTCTAATCTCTGCCCCTGGTCTCATCAAGGCATTGGCTTTACCTCCAGTAGAAAGGAAGAAATCTAGCGGTGCATTTGTTAGCATTCTCCCGTCAGCCCCGCTTCGAGTCATTATTGCTGAACGGGCTCGGCTTGCGAAATCATCTTCGGATAATTGATAGAAACCAAATGATACGCTATTCTTTAGAATGTATCGTGCGGTTTCTGGAAGTGCAGGTAGGCCGACCATCAAATAGTTCCTCCTAATGTTTGGAATGCTGCGATTGGGTCGCTTACAGGCATTATACCGCCTATTACCTCATTGTCTTTTGCAGCATAGGCTATCAGTACAGAGATTAGGAATCCTTCTCCTCTTTCCGCCTCTACTGCGTCCACGAATTGTTTAATCATAGTAGCGTATTCCCCAGGTTTAGTGTAAGATAGTGCCTTTGCCGCATGGTAAGCAGCAGCAATTTCACAAAAATGTTCTTTAGAAGATGAATTTGTACCATATGACCATCGTAAGAAATCCACTACTTCGTCTTGTTGCCTTATCCTATCGTCTAAGCCTGAAAAGTTATTCGGGAGCGCAGGCATCCATGCAGGTATTTCCACAGTTAGTTTTTCAGATTTAGTCAAGAACCTCAATACGGTTGCGAAAGCGTATGGATCGGGTCCGTTTGTTTTAGCATCTGCTAGTAATCTCGGCCATTCTTTCTTCAAGTTGAAATCTTCTTTTTCAGTTCCTTGGTTTTTCAGGCGTAATGGATAGAAGGCTAACCTATAATAAGAAATTATTATTATTGCCATTTTATTCATAAGATCTGCTTCTGCTCTCAATTTGTCTAGTTTTGTTGCAGGTAGCGAGAAAAATTGAGGTTGGCCTTCTTTTGTGAAGCCTCCCATGTCAATTAGATTGTAATTAGCCAACATCCACAATACCATTAGTTTTGCTGGATTTCTGGAATATTGTTCGAATACTAGATTGCTACCTAAAGCAACTATTCCCGATTTATCACTTTCTCTTAACGCCCTCCCTGCGTTTTCGTAAAGTACAGAATGTTGAATTTGTGCATGGTAAGATGCTGGCCCTGGTTTATTGTGAGTGCCTAACAGTCCATCGACTGCTCTATCAAAGGCAGATGAGGATTTTGATTTATTAGATATCTCAACTGCATTTTGTTTGACAAGGTGCATTAGTATATCTCCTAATGCTTGAAATCCTCTTGACAGTCCTACTTCTGTACCCATTGGGTCATCAGACACCTCTATTAGAAGAGGATAGGCTAATTCCACACCTAAACCCGCATCACTAGCCAGAATAAATCCCGATTCTTTAAGCAATTCTTCACCGAAACTTGGGAATTCGCCAAACCCGTCGAATAGATTTTCACCTGCAACTCTAGAAGACTTCAAACCAAATTTTTTCGTTTGTGTAATATTATATTGATTATTCATAATACTTTTTTCATCTGCATCGAGTTCATTTTCCATCAATTCCTTCCTATCCATTTTTGTCGTGTGAGGGTTGCCATTAACGGTGAATCTAATTTCTATGTATTCTTTATCCCCATCATTTCCAATGTCTTTTATTGTTCCTGGTATTCCACTCATTTTTGCATATTCGTATGCACTTTCTTCAAATGATTCATATTGGCCTCGTTGCTCTTCATCTTCACTATTATATTTTAACTCTTCAAATCCACTTGGACTGTCTCCATCTGCGGATCTATTTTCCCAACGGAAGCTACATTCTTCGCTTACAAATCCTTGGAGAAAAGATTGTCCTCCATCTATTGAATATTTCATCATCATCCAACCTGGCATTTGAATTTCGCTACCTATAGTTGCAGTTTCAGATAATACTTCATTCAACATTGTGTCAATTCCCATAGTTCCATCTATTCCGCTTACGAAGTCTATGTTTTTTTGTTTAATAGCACCTTTCAATTCTATTTCTTCTATCCATACGAGAACTTGTTCAAAGATTTCAGGGTCAATTGTGTAAAATGATTTGCCTGCTTCATTAGTATGCTTTTTACTTACATCTAGAGTCTTGATGATTTCAGCCACATGTTCTTTGAATTTCGTTCGTCTATTCGTTGGCATTGTTGAATATAATTGTTGTAGTAATCCCGCTTCTATGTGAGTTCCTTGGTTTATTATTGTATTATCTGCTATTGCGGGGTCATCGCTATCATCATCAGGATAATTGATTGTTGAACCTACTGGACTCATGTCGAATATTGCATCCACTTCCGTTTTTACATCAGGAGAGAGATTAATTGCGTCTGAAATTAACGAATCTAGATCTTTATTTAATTTTGTGATTCTTTCTAAGAATGGTAAATTGTTGGCGGTATCTGTTTTTGCTGTGACTGCTATGGCTTCTTTCGCCTGTGGCAATAGTAAAGATGCAATATACCTAGATAAAAAGTAGTGAACCATTGGTGTTGATTCAACTATGGAATCATTGTTTGGTTTAAGAGGGATTGATTTGACTAGATTTTTAACGCCTTCTTTCAATCTGTTTCTTTCACCCTCGGTGATATCTTTTTCGGCCTGCATTGTCATGTTTTGTTCTACAATTGGAAGGTATTTTGATACGCTCCTGTTTTTATTTGTAATTTTAGTACCATATCTTACTTTCTTATCAAATGGATTCCAACCTTTGAAATTTTTCAACTGTCCATCATTGTTGTATAATTTCGCTAATGTGCAGTTTGGATATTCGGGCAGTTTTCCGTCTAGCACCTGCAATAGATTATTTATGCTTGTAGTAACCGGATTAGCAATTGAACGATCAGATAATTCTTTGATGAATGCTAAACCAGATAACTCTTTTACTATTGACGGCGCTTTCTTGCCTTTTACAGCAGTCTTTGTAGGTATTTCAAACTTTACTTCACCAGGATTTCCAATCTCGGCTAATCCTTTTATCGGCCTTATATCTCCTCCCGAAACTAGGTAAGAACCAAAACCTATGCGGTATTGATTGAGTTTAGCAATATTAGTGATTTCCACATCCACAACCCCTCAATCATCATCCCTTGCTCTTCCAATGGCTCCAGAGATTGTTTGTATGATTAGCAGGTTTGCAGCCCCTAATGCTATCGCATAGAAGCAAAACCTTAGTGGCTGGGAAATAATGCCTATTGGACCGTATAGTGCTCTATCAAATTCATCCGATACATTTTTTTGTATTGCGTTTACTTCTCTACTTAAGTCAAAATCCATTTAATCCACCAACCACAAGTTCCCGTCTCCACGCTCTTCAATATCCCAATCTCCACCTAGTATTATTAGCATTTTCTTCATTCCAGGTGGTGGCATCGTTACATATAACTTAGGTTTTTTACCACCTTCTTCGCCAAAATGATGTATGTAAGTATCTATTGATTTGTCGGGATTGGTTTTTCCTGACTCATAACCTATGAATGGACATTCTCCTTCACCTAGAGCTACCAAAGGACTGTTTTCATCAGGAAGCCACATATTCACTACATCTACTGACTTTACATCTGTGCCATTGAATTGCCTGTATAGTTGCATAGCATCTTGCGAAACTTTTGCTTTTCCTTTCTTGCCTTTCTTTGCTGGCCCTGGATTCAACTTTGCTTTGACTTTTCCATTTGGAAGAAACCATTGCTTCTTGAAATTACTAGGAGTCTTACCGTCTTTGAAGTCGATGTCTTGACCCCAAGATTTCAAACCCCTTAGTAGTGCTTCTAATCCTAGTAGATGGTGAGCAGCATTTGACTTTCCGTTGAAAGTGACTACGAATTCGTCACCTTTCTCTTCCATTGTCACTTCCCACTTCGACTTCTTAGCCATTTATTCACCTCATTTCGTATTTTGCGCCGCACTTGCCACACTTGTAGAGCCTACCGTTTCTCATCATTTTCACTTCGCTACCACATGGCTTGCTTCGCTTGGTTTTCCTGTAAGTGCATTTTAATTTGTCTTCTGGGTTCTCCCAAATGTAGTCGCCAGATCTGTGCTTGCGAACATCGTGGATCTTTGTTAGCATTTTTCTGGCTTCTTTGTTGGTAGTTCCTTTAGGGAAGGCTTTCATTAGAGGGGCGAGGCCTGATGCTCCTCCTTCTTGGTCTAAGATATATCTAACTCGCATCTTCCAAACAGGTTCCATCATTTCACTACGAATAATGCCTTCATCGTTTGGATTCGGCTTCACTTCGAAGTATTCGCCACTATTGGGCCTAGATTCCTTGATGTGCCATTTCTTATCTTCACCCTTGACGCAATAGATTGTCTTGTTCAGTTTAGAAGCCCTAGTCTCTGCTGCTGCTTTAGCGAGAGTGCGGGACAGCCCTCTAGGATTCGGAGAACGAGGATTTGTCTTAGATCGTGCCATAGTCATTGCCTTTGACCCCATGAAAGAATCTATTGATACTACTTTGTACCCTTTCCTTTCAGCTTCGCCAATCGAACTCTCGGATGCTAATAGGTAATTCTTACCTTTTACCATAACTTTGTAATCGAATCCCTCTTGTAACAAAAGTTCTCTTTGGGATATTGCATCTTTTTTACTTGATGCCTTTACAACAGAGGGTGGCGCCATTGAAAGACCTGCTCTGCTAGTAGTTGTTGCTTGTTTCCATGTTCCATTCTCTATTGTGTGCCCCAAAGCCAATAGTACTTGTTTCATCTTTTCAAGATCACTTTTGATAGATTTGAATTTTACTTTTTTCCCATCAACTTCGACTTCGCTTGCGTCTTCTAATTTTGCTCCGGTGTCAGAATAGGCAAAGCCTTGAGTTGATCTTATGTCTGGCTTATTTCCTGATGAACCTTTGTTGTTTTGGTTTTTGTTTTGGTTTTCTTTTTCTTTTTTATTGATTATTTCTTGTAGGGCTTCGTTACTTTGTTTTGCTAGTTTTAATTTTTTGAAATCGGCTGGGCTCAACAATTTTTTTACTTTTTTTTCTAATTTTTCTCTTTTTTCTGTAACTGCTGCTGTTGCTTTTTCTGTCAATAATTTGAAGATGTATTCTGCGTGTGCTTCGTTGAATGGATCGCCTAGATCAGATGGAGTAACACCTGTGGGCAATATATTAGCAGGAGGGTTTTTCAGAGGGTTGTCTTTCCAATCAATCTTGGAGAAATCCAATGCGGCCTCTGCTAGAAGGTCCCTAGGAGGCTTATATCCAACTTGTTTTGCAGTATAGAATAATTCATCGTCTGTGGCGGCTTCGCCATCATACTCATCAACGGTCAGATACTCGCCTATCTCAGGCACGAATATTTTTGTCCTAGGAACAGGTTTTCCTCCTCCTGGGCTAAACTTTTCTGCATAATACTTCTTAATTTCTGCTTCACGAATTGCTTCTTCTGCTGCTTTCTCCTCAGATATGCGGTTGTCTTCTGCTGCTTTAAGGGCTTTAAACTGGCCTTTTTTGGCAGTTAGGAATTTCTCTGTTTCTTCGAGTTTTTCTTTTATCTCTTTTTTGGCTTTCTTTTCTTCTTCGAGTTGTTTTTGTAACTCTTCTTTTGATTTCTTTTCCTTTGTCGCTTGGCCTTTAGTTGTGCTCAGTTCTTTTTTGAGTTTTTTCTCTTCTTCTTTGTGTTTTTCTATATCTTCTTCTAAAAGTTGCATCGGGCTCTTTTGATTCCCTTTCGGGTCGTGAGGGTCAAGCATAGAATACAGTAACATCGTTTCTGATTCATTTATTTCGTAATCATAGATTGCTTTCGCCCTAGTAGCGATCATGTATAGCAATTCTAAAGCAGAAGGCATAGAACCGCCTTTCATTACATCAGAATACTCTTCAAGAATTTGGAATGTAGGTACAACCCATCGGCTATCCCAGCCTTTTGGCTGCTTTGTGAAACCTGATGAAAATAGAGGTACAAGGAAGAACACAGAGCCTTTTTTGCTGGTAGGGATAGGAAAAGCCAAACCCCTACTCACTAAATTCTGCATTATTTCATTACGCTTTTTTATGTTGGGGCTGTCAATTTCAAATATTTTTTTGAATGGTTTGCTTCCCACTCTATCTGAGTTAGCCTTGTCTATTGCCTCTGATATCTTATCAACTTGGAGTATTTTAATTCCAATGTCTATCACTCCCTTATCAGAAAGGAATGCGTTTCTAGATGCAGTTAGTATTGCTTTTGCTGCCGCTTCTGTATTGTGGTCGTGCGAGGCTAGGAATCTGTATGCTGCTTTATTCAAATCTGCCTTCACATAGGCTGGATCTGAAACTTGTGTTAGTGACTCTCCGGTTAGTAGCCTTAGAAAACTGCTTTCCCATATATCATTAGGTGTTACTACTTTACCTTCTATATCAACAATAGCGTGTATAACTCCTGGCTGCAACATATAGTCTGCTGTCGGAGCTATTGCATTGAGGAATTTTGTGTCAAATCCTTCAAATAATTCCAAAGATTTCATTCCTTGACTTAATTTTGGCATTATCTTCTTCAAGAAAGGGCCGTTTGCTCTTCTAATTTGAGTATATCCAGATACCATTCGCTGGAAGTCATTTACTGTAGTTTCGCTTCTATCAATATATTTGTGATGCCCCGATAGTATTGCTTCCATCAATGATTCTTCTGTGGCCCCAATTTCACTAATGCCACTTTTTAGTTTTTCAAGATATTCTT
>Ga0181420_1000689_pt1 | contig 13217 bp, 10 predicted proteins | sample 43SPOviralmetaG_FD_130145 | JGI IMG/M metagenome (GOLD analysis project Ga0181420, IMG submission 130145) | Marine viral communities from the oligotrophic San Pedro Time Series (SPOT) site, San Pedro Channel, CA, USA - 43 SPOT_SRF_2013-05-22 | ecosystem: Environmental > Aquatic > Marine > Strait... | reverse complement strand
TATAAATTAGTTAGAATTAAGGAGTTACTCTTTTTAATTCTCTAATATCGAATGTTCTAACACCGTCAACAGTAATTCTTCCGTAGAATCTATTGTTTACCATTTTCTTAGCGTATCTAGTCATGATACCTTTGATTGGAGTAAAGTTGAATGGGTTATACATTGTAGGAGTTAATTGTAATGGTACATATGGTGCGTAAACGTACCCAGTATCCAATAAAGATGTTCCTTTATGTCCTAATAAACATTTGTTTGCTGGGAAATAAGGGTCTCTATATACAGTAAATCTTCCTGATAATGTTCCAATTTTCTCAATACCCATATTGTATTGGTCTTGCTCTGGTGCTGCGTTTGATACGTGGAAGTACTCCAAGTCATCAAAGATAGCAGAAACCTCAGAAGAACATACAATCCAGTTAGCCCCACCTCTTAAAGTAGACTTGTGAATTTGAGCAGAAATTTGGTTTATAGTTGTAATCAATGTTTGATTCCAATCTTTTTGAGTATATGGAGCTTGACCAGCTGAGAATCTCTTCCAACCGTTGTAGTCCCATCTTAAGTCCCATGCTGCACCTTTTCTAAGGTCTCTCAAGATTTCTCTATCAATTTCAGCTGCAACTTCCTCAGATAATAAAGCTGTTAATTCAGCTTCAGCATCAATGTTATGGAATGCAGAAACATCTTGTGCAAGTTCTGGTGACCACTGAGCTCTTAACTTTCTTTCAGTAACAGAAACTGTAACTGCTTGTAAGTCAAAAGAAACTTCTCCCATTTGGTCTTCGAATTCAAGACTACCATATTGTCTCCAAGTAGCTCCAAAATCGTAAGATGTATCAGCAGTTGAACCTACATAACCGTCAGTTGAACTACATGTTATACAAGCTGGACAAGATAAGTCTAATTCAATATATACTGTTCCTGTAGAGTCACAAACATCACTTCTATCAACAATACCAAATCCGTATTTTTGTGTAACTACACGGAATAAGATTGCTGCACCACCTGCATAAGTAGTAGCTGTAGTAGATACATCAGTAGAACTTGCGTCATTATCACAACAAACAATGTCATGAGTGTTCGCAATAGTTAATGAAGCTAAGAAATCTTCAGTATCCATTTCATTACCTTTAGCGTCAGTTAATTTACCTGGTCCAGTAGTACTAAATCCAGTTAAAGCAACAACAACTGTTCTTCTACAAGCCGCGTTGTAAGTAGAGTAGTTTGCAGCGTCAGTAACTAATTGGTTTCCTGACCATGCCCAAGGATATAATACTTGAGTTGCCTCAGTATAACTTCCTTTTGAGTAGTCGTATAAACCATCGTTTGCTTCTTGTGGTGCATTTCCAGCGTAAAAATCATCATATAATGATGTTGAATTTGCTGAGAATCCAGCTCCTGGTCCTGGTTGGTATCCAGTTGCTGCACCTGGTGCTGCATTTGGTGCTCCAAAAGGTGCAAATTGTACACCTGTTGATGAATAAGCTGCGATTTTAGGTACAAAGTAAAATAACTTACCAATTGGTAAATTCATAGCTTGTACAGAAACGATGTCGTTTGCCAATAATTTCGAGAATACTCTTCTAATTATTGGGAAAACAACTGTTTCGAATGAACCTGAATCAGCAGCTGTAGTAGCTTCGTTGATTAGGTGTGTAGCTTGGTTTTCATATAACTGTGCTATATTTTCTTTAACGTGTCCTTTAAGACCGTCAAGAAAACCAAGTGTGTTCCATTTTTTTAAGGTATCTTCTTTGATAACTTTAAGGTGTTTTAACCCAATGTTACCAACCATACCTGATTCTAATAGTGCTCCCATAGTTTTTTTATTTTTTTAAAAAGCGTTTATTTAATTTTAGACATTAAGTCTTTCATCCTACTAAATTGTGGGTTTTCGTAAACTTTTGATTCCAATAGTTTACCTCCACTAGTAGGAGTCTTATTAATTTTCTTTTCCACAGACTCAGAAATTGTGTTTGTAGGTTTAATTACTTCCTGAGTAAGTTCTTCTTTGATTACCTTAAACAACCCCTTAGAACCTTTTAATGAATTAACTCCATCAAAACGTTTTAAAATGTTGATTTTTTCCTGCTTGGTAGTTGAATGTTCAGTAAATAGACGTGTTACGTAAGCTAAATTTGAATTAAACACACCTACTTCATTCAGTTTATCCTTAAAAGTTGTTAATGCTTTCTTATAGTCAGAATTTTTAACTTTTAAAGTTTCTACCTCTTCTTTAAGAAGATTGTAGGACTTTCTAATACGACTTTCACCTAAGTTACGATTTGGAGTAATAGCTTTTCTAATACCAGAAGGTTTGTGTTTTCCATCAGATTTTCTTCCGAACCCTAAAGTTCTTGAAGCCTCTCCCATGTCATATTTTCTAGTACCTCTTGCCATTCTAGCTCTGGTTTTTAAAGACATTTTATCGTCTTCATGACCGTGTTCTCCACCTAACATATCAGCTTCTCTATCCAAGTAACCCTGATTAGAGTGGCCTTTATGGTTTTTGAATCCATAGTCACCTTCTTCCATTTCGTGTTCACCTTCATCCATATAAGCTTCTTTAGTATAACCCTCTTTAGCGTGATGCATTTCATCCATCTCATCTTCAGGTCCTAAATCCATATCAGCTTCCCCCATTCTTTGTTTTTTAATATCCGAATCCACACCAACTACTTTAGATTTTCTACCATCAAATTCATCTCTGTCTTTGTGGTCTTCTTCTTCATAGTCTTCAGACAATTCAATTTCATAAACAACTTCATCCATTTCGTCCATTTCTTTGTGACCTTCGTCCATGTTATCCATTTCTTCCATGTCCATTTCGTCCATGTTTTCCATTTCTTCCATGTCCATTTCGTCCATGTCCATTTCTTTAATTGATTTTTTCATTGTTTTTGATTTTTTTTCTTCGTCTAATTTAATGATGTATTCAGTGTCTGTAGTAGTATCGGTTAACTCAATTTCCTCATCATCTTTTTGGATAATGATTCCGTCTTCGTCTCCCATTGCTTTAAATACTTTTAACACTTCTTCATCGGATGCTAATGTTAAGTCTAGAGGTGGCAGTTCAGGCAACTCTACGTCGTCTGTCTCGTCCTCAATGTCAAGTTCCATATCACCTACCATATCCAATTCCATTTCAGGTTCATCACCTTCCATTTCATCATCAATATCGATAATATCAACTTCTTCTTCTTCTTCTTGCTCCTTAAGGTAATCGTCTTCGTTTAACGATTCTTTTACTAGTTCTTGAATTTCTTCCTTCATAGTTGAAGCAAGTATTTCTTTTGCATTAGACTTCATAGTTTCTTCCAACTGTTCCGCCTCGAGCAACGCTTTTTCTAAAATTGATTCACTCACGTTTTTTTTATTTTTTTATAAGTTTATTAATAAAACGCCGCATGCATAAATGCGGTTTTATAATAAATATATTGAGATTGTAAAAAATCCTTATTATTAATCGATTAGGGGAAATTTATCTATTTAAAAAATTATCTAATTTTGACATCATAGATAATGATTTATTAAAATTGTCTTGTGGTGGGTTTGATGACTCCACAACTTCACCTGTTTCATCAACACTGTCAGCACTTTCATCTTCTTTAAATAAGTAAGAGCCTGGTGTTGATGGTGATGAAACCAAATCAAAACATATTAACTCAAAGTCTTCTTGTACTTGATTGTACTCACCATTTTTAGTTAATGAACCAACACCTCTAGATGATATTCCTAGTGTGACCCCTTGTCTTAAAAGATTAGCTGCTTGGTCACCGACACATGAAATTATACCTTCTTTTATATAACCAGGAGATGTAAGTAACTTTAATTTACCTATAAGTCTATTTCCATCCCACCACGTTTCTGTGATGATATGAGAAGCTCTATCTAAATCTATCAAAGAAGATTCTGGATGGTTAAGTTCTGATATAGCCCCACCTTTTTTTATTATCTCTTGATATCTTTCATTTTCTCTTTTTAGTATTTTTTCTGGGTATATTCTGCCGTTTCTGTTTGGAGTGTCAAATTTTTGTAGGATAGCATTCATATATATCTCACCACCAAAGTCATTAGACTTCATTTCTGAAATTATATTTTTATTGTCATCTGGTGATATATATCCGTCATGTTCTACTAAAATACCATGACCACATTCTCTAGCTTCTAAAACTCTCATAAATTACTTTTCTTATAAATATAATAGGAAATAAAAAAACCTAGTATTTTTGTGAGTGTTATTTTTTGGTACTGTAGAATTTAAACGTTCTAGATGTTAGGAAAGAATCTTCTATGACTTTAGTTGTTATCTCTTGTATTTGTCCAGATACGGTTTTTGATTTCATATCTATTTTTTGTTTGGGTTTTAAGAAGAGAGTTATTTCACACCTTATAAAACTTCTTTTTCCTATTTTAATACCACTAGCTCTTAAATCTAAATCTACTATAGATATTTGTTTGAATAGTGAGGTTTCTATATTGTTATGTATAGTGGTTTTTATTTTATTTTTAAATTTTTTAACTTTACCTGACCAGTTTTCGTGCTCCTCCAAAGGTTCTGCCCAGGTAGATAAATTAATGAATAATGATTTTAATGATGTTACGTCTACAGTCCCGTAAGACGTTCTAAATAAATCCGAAATCTGTGTTTTTACTTCTCTTCCTTGTTTTAACATATTTAATAGTTTCTATGTTAAAATATAAAAAATATAGGAAATTACTTCAAGTCCTCTAACAAGCCCCTAACCCTAATATAAGATTTTTTACTATTTTTTAGAGTCTTAATTTCGTTTTTTACCTGTACTAATTTAGCTGAAAGTGTCTCGTCTTTTGACTCAGAAAGTAATGAATTTATTTTATTTAATGATATCTCTTTTACATTATCAAACTCCTTGTTTAATGTATCTTCTGTCATTAATAAAGTATTTTTTAATATTTCTTGTTGGTTTTCTGTTAACTTATTACCATACACTTCATTATAATTTTTACTTAATACGTGAGATAAAATTTTTGGGTTATTTATTTTACTTACGGTCTTTTTCTTTTCAGTTATTAGGTGTTTTGTTAGAATCTGTTTAGATTCTGCAACCAATTCTAAACTAGTAACTTTATTATTGAAAACTACATTATCTATATTTTCATATATAGTATTAGTTCTATTTTCACAAAGTTCTTTTCTATCAGCTATTATTTTATCCAGTATTGGTTTTACTTTTTGTAGATTTTTTTTTCGACTTTTTAGGTAATCTATAGCTTCATTTACATACGCTGCACCTTCATCAATACCATTAAATTTCTTGCTCTCAATGTCGTTATATAATGTAAAAAATTCTCTAAGAGTTTTAGAAAACTTCATAGTACCCATTATAACTGATAAGTTAGTTTTAAATTTTTTAGTATCTCTAAATGAATTTTCTAATATAGAATCTATGTTATTTTTGTAATAAGAGAAATTTTTCATAAATGTAGTTTTATAATAAATATATCTAATCTTCTAATAACTCATCTATATTTTCAGTAATAGTGTTAATATTTTGATTAGTTCTACTAACTACATCTTCTAAACCACTAAGTGATAGTTGATTTTTTTCCATTAGGAGTGGTAATCCTTTTTCCTGATTATATGATTCTGCGGCTGCTACTGGTTCAGTAACTTCTTCACCCGCTCCTGGAGCTTCTGTTTCTGGACCACCCATGTCAAAATCTGCCGTTTCTTCACTACCCATATCTAATCCAGGTTCTTCAGCATCTACGTCACCCCCACCTTCTGGTGCTGGTGGTTCACCATATAATTTATCTACTGTATTAAATAAACCTGTCTTTTTTATAACTTCTGGTGTTGTTTCTAACTCCTTAGATACAGCCTTTTCAAATCTTTGTTGTTGTAAATCTAATTTAATTTCTTCATCACTCATGCCCAGAATGAATTTTTTAGCCCATGTCGCAGAAACAGGAGCTATTCCACTTCCAGGGTCTCCAACAGCATCTTTATATAATGTTATTTTAGTCTGCCACTGTTCTAACTTTAGTAGGTCAGATTGTGTAGATGGATTGGTTAAACCTAAAGAAAAATTTTCTAGTTCGTCTTCAAATCCTAACACATAAAGATGTATGATAGCTATTTTATTTAATTCTTGGATGATAGCTTTTTGAATTCTGTTAATCGTTCTAGCAAATCGAATATCTAATAAAGCTAGATTTTTACCCTCACCTACTACTTCTTCAAAACCTAAAAAGGCTTTTGGTATTCTTAATGAGGCTAAAAGTTTTTTCTGGATATATTCTATATCCGCTATTTCACTAAGGTTAGTAGCTCCAGGTAACGTATCTATAGGACTTACAGCCGCAGGGTCTCTTACTGGTATAAAATAATCTTGGTCTACAGCCATTTGATTCATTCTTAAATCTACATTTCCATTTTGTGGGTCTACTACGGGGTCACGTTTAAACTTATTAGCCACCTTATTAATATAAGCTTCAACATCTTTATCATCCATATTACCCACAAAAACTTTAAATACTCTTCTTTCAGGAGCTCTAGATGTTCTATAAACTAACATAGCATCCTCAGCTAAAAGTAATTGTTTCCAAATTCTTCTTGCTTTTTCTAACATTGATGTTCCATAAGGTAATCTCCTATCGTCCCCTAGTAATCTAAAGTGTGCTATTTCCCAAGAATTAAAAGTTAAATCTTTTTCTTTCCATTTAAACTCTACTTGATGTGTTTTACTATCATCGTTGGATATCTGGTTTAAGTAACTGTGCCCTTCGGTTCTTTCAATTTCAATATTGGGTAGTTGGTTACAACCTATGATACCTTTTTCTGGGTCTATTTTTAAGTAGACAAAATTATCACCGTATTTACAAGCGTTACGAATCCACATAATTAAATTTGTGTCTATATCCAGAATATTATTAAATAAATCACCTAATATAGATTTGATTCTAGTAGATTCTGAATTAATTGATAGGATGTACCCTTTTTCTGATGGGGTTGTAGATTCTTCAGCGTATATATCTAAAGCTGCTGAAATTTCTGGTGTAAATTCCATAGATTCATAATCATAATATGAAGCCAATCTTGTTGGTTCATAATAAATTGATTTAGTGTAAAGTTCGTTATCTATTTTTTGCCATTGACTAGAAAGATACATTGACTGTTGCATTTGTAACTTTTGTTGTTCAAACTCTGCTTTATTATCAGTCTTTAATATTTCCTGTGACCCAACCTTAAATTTTTGGTAGGATGGTTCCTGTGCTGTAGGTCCAGCTGGTCCAAATAATTTCCCTAATCTTTGGTATATTGTTAAATTCTCTGCCATATCTATTAATAATACTTATTATAATATAAATAGTCAATCATTTCTTATCTTCCCTTTCCAAATAACCACGCATTATCTTTATACATTTGTTTTGCATCAGTAGGGGCATTTCCTGGTATACCGAATATTGGTGTTTGTTGTGGTTTTCTATTATTTGGTTCTCCTGTAGTAGTGTCATTACCAGTTACCCAACTATCTAACATGGCTTTTGTTAATGAATCTGCTTTATGTAATTGACTAAATGAATTTTCACCTACATACAATGCCATTGCTATTGCCATTATTAAATCATCATGTTTACCTTTCATATGGTTTGGTTTTCCATTTATATAAACAAAAGTATACATCTCATTTAATAATCTTTTTGACCGTATAGTAAATTTGTGTCTAAGAGCCTCTTCAAAAGCAGCTACTATCTGTGTTCTTTTATTATTAAAAGCTAGACCAGGTGTTTTAGTCCCGTCATTTGGTCTATATTTCCACTTATCCGCACTATTCATTCCTTCAACATATAAATCCTTATACCCTAACTCTTGTAATTTTCTAGATGTCGCTACCCCCATACCACCTGTTATATCTGTAACTACGTAAGCATTATACATACTTCCCCATTTATATATTATATCCGCAGCTAAGTCTGGTGGAATTTTTCCTAAATATTCAGCTACTTGACATCTGGAATCAAAATCTATTATGACAATTGATGTAAAGTCCTCAGCATCTCCTCTACTCACGTCACAACCTAAAATATAACGATGACCTTCTATAGGTTTTTCCCAAATCCACATTTGGTTACCTACAAACATATCTTCTGGGTCCATAATATCTTCGGTTTTGATTCTTTCAATTGTTTCTACAGGTATTACATTATCACCAGAACCTAAAAAAGCACTTTCTAATTCTTGGGATACCTTTCTTCTATCGTATTTTAATTTTTTAACCATATTCTCGAACCAACTAGAACAAGGTTTATACCCCTCTTTAATTAAAGGTTCAAACTTATCTAAATCTTTTTCATGTAAAAATTTATTTTCGTCATAATCTTCTCTATTTAACAAAAAATGTACAATATCCTTACATTTCACCCAAAATAAATCTTTTGTAAATCTAGGGTCATTTTGCCAATGAAGTTCTGAAATGTGAAAACTATTTAAACCTTTTATAGATTGTTCATATATTTCATAATAAATTTTATCATACCCATTAGGTGTGGAAATTACTATTACTTTACCACCAGTAGATAATGATGCCATACAAGCAGCCCAAAAATCATCCCCCGCTTCTATGTAAGCTGCTTCATCAAATATTAATGTGGTAGGTGTAAAACCTCTAAGTGCATCTACAGAAGTCGCCACCGCTTTTACCTCACTACCATTATTTAGTTTAAAATGTTTTTGTGAGTCTTTTTCTTTTGAAAACCCCACATTAATCCAATCCGGCCATTGATTTAAGAATCCCCTAACTTTATTAGCAAATTCTGAAGCTGTATCTAATTTATTAGCAATTATTAGAATTTTTTCTGGTTTATTTTTAGAAGCAAATTGTAGTTTTTTAGATACCCAAGCTGCTGTAGCTGTTGAGACCCCTGCCTGTCTATACTTTTTAGTGATATTATCGTTATACTTGTCGAAATTTTTTAACATCATTTCCTGTTCAGGAAATAAATTAAAAGGCACATACTTAGATTGGGTATTATCGTAAGTTTCTAAGTATGTTTTTATAGCATAGTTGGTGTTTTGTAAACATCTAGCATATTCTTGTATTAACTCTTCTCGTGTCATATACTATAAATATCGATAAAATATTAAGGTAATTAAAGGTTGTATAGAAAGTCTTTTTCTGCCTTTGTTAAGGACTCCATTCCAGATTTATTAATTTTATCTAAAATAGTATCCATATCTAACTCTTGAGATGTGTCTACGGGTGTTGGTTCTGGTTCAGAAATTTCACCAGACACATCTTCATAATCTTCTTGTTTTAACTGTTTAACAATATCATCAACCATTTTTTTAACTTGGTCCTTACCTTTTTGACTACCTGATAATATTTCTTTAGCTAATTTAAGGAATTCTTCAGCTTCTAAACTTACAAATTTAAAATAAAAATAGTTTTTAATCCTCTTTTGTTCCTCCATATCAAAAAAGTTATCTGGATAAATTTCTAAAAATTTTTCCCAAATTACTGGTCCTAGTCTTAAATCCCACACTTCTGCTGGTAAAGTATCTTCCATACCAATAACCTCATCCGCCATTTCTGGGTCTGAAGGTAAACCATGAGCTGATATATACTCCATAACTCCTTTGTATAATTCGTGTACTAAAATAGGGAACATTAATCCAGTAGCTTTTATTGTTGGTGGGTCGGTTTCAAGGTCTAACTCCTCTTTTCCAGCCATTGCAGATTCTGCTCCACCACCACCAATCATACCTTCCATATCAGGCATTATCCAATACATTAAATCATTTACTGACATAACTATGGAGTATAGTCCCACCAAATCAGGATTAATTTCATTTAGTTTTTCATTAACCAGGTGATACATATAGTGTGCTTTTTTTGCTGAACCCTGTATTAAAGAATTTATAAACCTTCTTTTTTGTTTTTCTAAATCTAATTTTTGTAATCTTTTTGCGGCCTCATCCTCCATCTCGAAATTAGGAAATTGTGGTTCTTCCTTTTTCTTTTTCTTTTCTTGTGGTTTTGTTTGCATTCCAGACATATCTGGTTTTTCTAATTTTGCGTCAAATTGTAAATCTCCTTCTGGTATACCCATTTCATTAACCACTAACTCTACAGCTAAATTTTCTAATGTTTCTCTGTTTTGAGATTCTATTTGCATGATTCTTCTTGCTGCTTGCATGAGCATTGGTTGTAAAGACATGAAAGTTTGGGGGTCAATATTCTCCACCCCTGTTGCATCTTTTACTTTTTGTATAACATCTTTAAACCTTTGGGAAGCGATTAACTCTTCAAAGTTATCTGGAATACCGTCTTTATCTACGTCTGGAAATGCTTGATGTGCACCTAGTGGGTGTTCTTGGGACCCTAACTTCCTTTCAATATCTGGTGACATTCTTTCTCTACCGTCACCATAATCAATAGGTGGTGCTTCATTTAATTTTTTCTTAGCCATGTTGTGTTAGTGCTTTACCTAAATTAGTTGATGTTAACCAGTCTGGTAGTGGAGATTCTCCACCTTTACCAGCTTTTGGTTTTGGTTTTACTTTAGGTTTTTGAAAAGGCCCTCTTCTTTTCTTTTCTCCTGGTTTAGTAGGTGCTATGGTTGGGGTTTTTACTGGTGCTACAGTATCCGTAGGTGCACCCATGTATTCACCTTCATCATCTCTATCAGTCTCATTTAAATCCATTTCTCCAACTGGCATACCATTAAGTTTTATATTGCCAGATGGACAAATATTTAAATCAATAATATTTTTTCCACCCTTTAGATAACCATTTAAATGACCATCACTATCAAAATCATCAATTTCTACACCCATAACCGGTTCCATTTCTTCACCTAACTCAACTATCGTTTTAAATGCTTCATTTTGTTCTTCGGTCCCCACAATCTTTGACTCACTTATGTTTTTTTTAGATATATTTTTTTTTATTGTTTCTATAAAATTAGCTTTCGTTATCTCAGCACTTTGGTCGGATTCTACCAAAGACATAACCCAATTTTCTAGTACTTTTTCTTCATCTACTTTTTCTGGTAGATTTTTATAGTCTTCTGGGGTCATCTTAGATGCTAATTTTTTAGCGGCTGCTGGATTAATAGCGTATAGGTATTTTTGTTGAGATTTACTAGCAAATTTTTCCTCTATTTCTTTTTCTCTAAGTAAAGGTGTTCCATCAATATCCACATCTGGATTTCCAGTTTTATCAGTTTCTATATCTAATTCTTCTTCAGTCTTATGCCCTTCATTTGTAGTTACTGTTACAGAACCATCCTCATTAGGTGTTACAGTGCCATTAACACTTAGTCCACCATCCTCCTGTTTCATTTTATCTACTTCTGATTTAGAGTATGTTGTCTTTTTTACAGTATCTGTTTCAGCTTCGTTGAAAAGTTTTTTACTTAATGTTTTTAACTGAGTGTCTGAAAATGAAGATAGGGTCCTGTGTGTGAACCCTTCATTTATAAATTTTTTGATTAATTCTTTTCTAGTTTGTGGCATTTGTTAAAATTTTATCAAATTCTAATATTATATCTCTAGCATATAATCTGTCTAGTATTTTTTTACTGTCCTCACCAAAATGGAAAACTAATCTTTCTTCTTCATCATTTTCATATGACTCTTCATATGTTTCCCACCCTAATGCTATAACATTATCTAAAGCGTGTTCCATTGAAAAGTAGTCTGAGTTCTGAACTAACTCCAACTTAATGTTTTTTCCTTTTAGAACACCTACTTTTTTTATGAATTGTATTTCTGGTGGACCTGGTTTTCCATGTGCGGGAGTAGAATCCCAGTCGTCTCCCCACATTTCTTCTAGATTATCACCGAATATAAACTCATAAATATTTTCATTCTTATAGTCTGGACCTAATTCGTTTATAAATAAAAGTTTCATTTTACTTTATAGTACCATTATTTAAAATCCAAACTTTTCTATCCTTACTTTCTAGTATTATTTTACCAGTTTCTGTTTTTCTTTTAAATTTAAAAGAATTATTTTCTTTTAAAAACTTTTCACAGCTAAGTTCTTGTTCTATAGTATTATAATTTTTTTTAATTTTTTTACTTTCTTTTATTTTTTCTAATCTAGAATTTAGGTAATCTTGTGGGGTTACAGATTTAACTTTTTTTGTTTTTTTAGTCACATAAGACTCTAACAAGTTACCAACTCTTTCTTTTAATGATTCTACAGCTACACCTTCCTCAACATCTTCAATAGCTGGTGTTTCCATTTCTTTTACCTCTTCGTCTTCACCTTCTTCCACATCATCCTCTTCGATATCTTCTTTTTCTAAAAGGTCTTTATACTTTGCGGTTGGTGTCCCCATTAAACCAAAGTTTTGTCCATTACCGTTTCCTATATTTTCTTTTATAGATTCCATAGCCACTTCTTCATCATCCATATCCATGTCAAGGTCCATATCTACATCATCTTCAGTATCCAAATCCATATCTTCATCACCCATGTCTATATCAACATCCATCTCTTCTTCATCACCGTAAGATGTTTCATCATCATCAAACCTATCTAAAATGTCATCCATATCATCTTCGTCTAGATTATCTAAATTTACAGCTGATATTACTGAGTTTAAAACATATTTAATATCTGCACTACCTAACTCTTCCTCTACGTCTCTAAGTTTTTGACCTAATTTACCAGTTAATTTTTGTATAGGTTTCATAAATCCTTCCATTTCTTCTTCACCTTCTACATCTACATCAATATCTTCTTCCTCATCACCCATATCCATGTCAAGGTCCATATCTAAATCATCTTCACCAGCTTCAGTATCCATACCCATATCAATATCTTCTTCACCACCTTCTTCATCAGGTACATTTAAAACAAATTTTTCTTGTTCTTCCATTTCTTCACTTGGTTCATACATAGAAATTGCTTTTCCATCATTATATTCTTCATTTAATGGTTTAAATATTAAATTCATTCTTTTAAGTGCTGAACCATAACTTTTAAAACGGTCTCTTTTTTTGTTCATAGCTCCACTTAAGTAATCTAACTCAGATTCATTAATACCTGATTTAAGATAATACCCATCACGTTCTAACACAATAGAGTAAGTTCTACCATCAGCACCTTTTTTAGTGAAATGATTAGTCTCAACATGTAAATCTTCATTTTTATTTGTTTCTCCAAAGCGAGCAATTTCCATTATTCTTTTAACTTTGTCGTCACCCTGTAATTTTTCACTAC
>Ga0181420_1000686_pt1 | contig 13238 bp, 29 predicted proteins | sample 43SPOviralmetaG_FD_130145 | JGI IMG/M metagenome (GOLD analysis project Ga0181420, IMG submission 130145) | Marine viral communities from the oligotrophic San Pedro Time Series (SPOT) site, San Pedro Channel, CA, USA - 43 SPOT_SRF_2013-05-22 | ecosystem: Environmental > Aquatic > Marine > Strait... | reverse complement strand
TCTTTGCCGCTTACAATTCTGCTCACAATATCAGATGTTAAACGAGTTACCTTGGCTACCTGTTCTAGCTCGGCCACCTTTGTTTTCCATGCAATCTTCTTTGCTTCTTCGTAGCTCTTGCATCCTGTATCTACTTCCATTGGTGTACCATCTTCAGCTTTAAAGCATACATGATACGTGTTGTTTACTTTCTTGAGTCTCATATCATACCTTTCAGTTCCATTTCGTTAATTTCTTTTTGCAGTTTGTTTTCGGATCCTTCTTTTAGTTGATCCTTCATTTCCCTAACTGCTTGTTTATATTTGTGGTATTGTTCTTTCCCTTTAACACTAGCTTTCATACGAACAAGTGCGTCCTTCATTTGTGTTAGGTTCACAGTCTTGCTTTTAATTCCAGCTTCAATAAATCGTTGTGCTATACGCATCGCCTTTAGCTCTCCGTCCAATGCTAGGATCCTAAGCTCCTGATCCTCCATCTGTTTAGATAACTGCATTCCTCCAGAGTTTGACAAGGTGAACGTAATAAGAACCCCACTCATCAGCCTTGCGAAGGTAGTGAAACGCCCCCCTTTTTTGGAGGTACTGGTTCAGTCTCTTCATGTGCAAGGGATTGGTGAAGTCCACACCGCAAGCAATGGTGAAGTCACGTACGGTGTAGACATCCACACCCTTCCATGTTGTTGAATGGGACAGACCCTCTATCATTGAGGAAGGCAAACCAGAACGATCTGCTATTTCATCAGTGGTTAAGGGGCGTGTACCGTTACCGTTGCCGTTTGCCCTTGGCTTTCTGGCCATTAATCTGACCAGCACTGGAGGGTATTTGTCTATACGTTGATAGAACAACGACATCCAGCAAACATAGTTAGGTAACTATTGAAGTCAATCGCAAATTAATGCGACTACAAAGACTGATAGAACTCACCCCAAAGACTGATAGAACTCACCCGTTTGCCTCATTAACCTGGCTACATCTATAGCATCGAGGTCGGGGTCATCAATAAAGGTAGGCTCGATACCAATGCTACCATCGTCTGCAATATGCACCTTACCTACAAACCTTGGTCTGTGAAGATGGATAACACATTCATTCATGGGGATGCTGTCGACCGTCTCAGCGTCGTGAGCAAGCATAAACTTAGGCCACTCCTCATCGTTCCATATCTTATTATCTTTTGGTACTTCCTCCATCATTCTGCTTTCTCTTCTATTGATACCGTCCCCCCATTACGAGGAGCTGAACTACAATAACTTTCGTCATCCCACTTGCCATCCCCAACAACTGCACCAAGGTGATGGAAGTTCCCGCACCTTTTCATCAGTGCATCTTGGGCTTCCTCTTTGGTTGGGTAGTAGTTTGTTTTGAAGTCTTGGTTACTACTTTGGAATATTGCTTTGTATTTACTCATATCAGTTCCTACTTGGATCTCCTGTTTCTTCTTCTGCTATCTTGAATGCTAACTCAAACATCTTAGTGAACGTCTGCCTAGCCTCAGTAACACCAAGCGATTGGATGGCATCAACACTTTGTCCTACCATCACTGACCATAACGCTTCTTGTTTTGTTAGCTTTGTAGCAACGGCAAGCTGTTCAAACATTTCATATATCTTTTCATGTTGATGTGCCGTTATTTTTTCTAGTTTATTTTCCATAAATTTTACCACCAAGCTGTGAGGTAGAAGCCAGACTTACCGAACGCCCTAAACAACTTAGCCAACTTTGTCCAGTCTTGAAGTAATGTGTCTGTATTCCAGCTAGGTTCGTTGGCTGCAATGTATTTATATATATCAAGTTCAGGGTGAGCCATCCATTTTTCTATTCTATCTGCCATTTGTATCAGGGTTTCTGGCTCGATCCTCTCATCATACAGGGATTCACCTGTCACATTTAAAACAAAATCAGCGTACACCTTTCCTCTAAAGGATCCATCTGGCCCTGTGCCTGAACACATACCATACACACTTAAAGTTAGATCCTCACCATTGAAGTCAACCTCTGCAACTGCACTCTCAAATGCCTCTTGCTTGTAGGCTCCTTCACCTTTCTTCTTTTCGATGTCGTCTCGACCGAAGTAGTTATCTAATCCCATATCAATTTATCTCTTCTATCTTAACTTTGATTAGCCCTTTACCTAGAGGTGAGAGCTTTTTGAATGCGGCCTTTGACAAATCTATCCCACGATTGAGACGCTTTGCTGGCCCTCGGTCATTGACCCTAACCACTACTGACTTGCCCTGATAGGTAACACGATCGCGTGTCCCGAATGGCACGTCCCACATGGCTGCCGTCAACTCACTTGGGTTAAACGGTTCACCTGACGCTGTCGCTTTGCCTCTGTACTTTTCACCGTACCACGAAGCAACGACCTGTTTCTCTTTTGCTAAGACAGCAATCACCATTGTTAGTATTGCCGCTGTTATTATTATTGCTTTCATTATGTTGTTACTTTCATTTCTTCACACCACTCACAATCTTCTTCCTTCTCTTTCCACTCACCACAAAACTTACACTCCTCTTCCTGTTGCTCCTCACCTGATCCATTACAATCAGGGCAGCAATAACGCAGTGATGAGTTAATCTCTACGCTTTGATAACCTCTGCCTTGACACCATTTACATTTCATTTTCATCCTCCATATCCTCCATTGTAATATCATATTCCACCGAGCTATCTGCTTTCTCTTTGGTGAATATATAACCAAGCCTATTAACGATATGATAACCCAGTGAGATGTAGTCTTGATCGTGAACAGTCCACAACCTGCCTTCCCATTCTTTATCATTGGAACGCCTGACTACTTCTTTAATGTCCTCACCGTATGTCTCCCATAGGCAAGGCCCATCACCTAAGTCCCATCCACTATCTAATCCTTCCTTGATTCCGTCATTGGGTATTGGTTTGAACTGATCTATCCATTCGTCTTCTGTTAATGTAATTGTTTTTATTCCCATGTTTGTATCTCCCAATCTACCTTCTGTTTTTTGTATGGTGTCACAGTGTAACCAGCGTTCTTTGCTAGTGTTGCGAACGCCCAACCGCATAAGGTTGCGAAGCATTGGTTCACCATGTCTCTGGTTTCCTCGCTGCTATGCCGGTACTGGCGCACAATCCTGTCTTCGTGTTTCTTTTTCCAATCACCATCCGTTTGAAGTGCAGCATTCAGGTGAACCGCTATATCCTTTGAGTCGGTAGACCAATCGACCCACTGATTCATGGGGTGTTTGTATTCTGTTGTTTTATTCTTGCTCATAAATTTACTCTTTCTCCCCATTCCTCTACGGTTAATTGCTTACCATCAACTTTACGTATGAATAGTCTGGTTCCCTCTGACCAAGGATCTTTACGCCAATGCCCTGCGTAGCACCGACCCCCTTTATTCAAAGGCTTGCCGTCATCTATCCATGCCTGATGCTTACGCTTTGATTCCTCAGAGAACCTTTGCTCCACAAGCTTGATAGTGTTCCAGTCTTCAGGATTCTTACGCACTTCCCTGATCTCTTCCTCTGACATGAAGGGACAGAACACACAGGATGACTTGGGTATTGTCATGCCATGCTCTGCGATAAGGTCTAAGCAATCCTGTCTTGTGATGCCTCGATCTACCAAGGGGTATTCGTATTCGTTCTGATCTCCCTTCGGCTTTGTAAACCTAGCTGTTCGATGCCCTTCGTCTGCCTCAATACCTATTAGGTATGTGATCTTCTGGTTAGGAAACTTTTCGTTAGCCCATTGCTGAATCACATCACCCTTAAACTTCTTACTACATACATGGGAACCTCCGGCCATGACTGGCACAATACCCAAACGTGTTACCCATTCTTTTATGTTCTCTCCCTTACGGGTAACTATGGAGAAGGGAATAGCTTGCTCAGCACAGATTGATTTAAAGTTTTGTATATTCTTATACGTTCCTTGTGACTCTGCTCCGGTGTCAGCAAAAACTATATGGTCTATGCCTAAGTCTTCCTTGTGTATGTGGTGCAGTATGATTGCGCTACTGTCTACGCCTCCACCGAAAGATAAGATTCTCATTTAGTATGCCCACCTGTGTTTGACCCAAAAACTACACTCTAGCTTGGGTGATCTAAGTTGTACGGGGTAATGACTGTCAGCGTGTTTAGCTACCAGCCCTTCGTAAAATTCCACTCCTATTTTTTTGTTCTCGTACTGCATCTCCCTCCATGATTCCTCCGCATTATCAATACCGATACCTGACAAAGTTAGGTAACACTTGCGATCACTAAGCATGAGAGATATTGGATTACTAAATGATTCAATTTCTGCGGCAGTAAGTAGAGATCTGCGTTCCTCGTATGTGCCAGGAACAACAGCATCTAAGACAATCAGTGTACCCTTACCAATTTTGTGCCGTCTTCCCAGTGCTTCGCAGTCTATCCATTCTATGTTGGGGTATGTGTCCTGCAATTCTTTTATAGCATCCTTAAACTCATGTTGAATACTCAGTTTATCACCGTGTCTATTGAACATAGTTCCTGTTGGTTGATGGATAAGTGTACGCCACCCATTATACTTGGGTTCATAGTACCATCCGCTATCTTTCCTTAATGCTTTAGGCAATGGGCCACCGTTATAAGGCCGCGCCGGATATGTTATTGGTTCTATTTCTGTTGTTGTCATTCAAACATTACTCCTTCCTGCATCCCCTCATTTTCATAGCTCGTGCAGTCGTATGTCTCGCCACAGTCATGGCATTCATGTGTCTTATCTTCTAAGTGTAACGTGTTACGTCCGTCACAATCAGGGCAAGTCGCTCCGTTCTCATGCAGTAGCTCTATGACATCATCTCTTTCTTCTTTTAATCTTATTTTCTTTATGATGAATCGACATTTGTTCTCGTCCTCCACAATGCAAAGCTCTCGGTTAATTACTCTGCCTAGTACATACGAGTCATGCACCACACGAACTACCTGCTTGTGTCTATCATGGTCAGGTAAATCTATCGTGTAGTATTCATCTACTTTTACTTCATTTAATATCATTTGTTTGCTTCATAAAATGCACGAGCAAAACCTCTCGGTGTCTGACTCCGCATCTCTTTTGTTCTTTCTGATTTGCCTCCGTACTTAGCCCACATCTTTGAACCTTGTACTGATGGCAGGGGTTTCTTCTGTGGAATAGTAAACCTTCCCCACAGTCCTGTTCTCTTGGTGTATTGTTCATCGTACTGTTGATCTTTTGGTAGCCAACCAGCGTACTCACATGGATCAAACCAATACTGTGCTGCACCTATGTACCTTGGTATCCTTCCTATTGGATTCTCTAACACCCACCAATCTGGTTGATAGATTACCGTGGCTCGAAGACAGGCATCGAGTAAGGCTAGGTTGTTAAGTAATTTCTCAGGTGTATTCTTTGCCTTACCTTTCCAGTGCTTAGCACCAGAGACAGCAAACTCAGTACACGGTGGGGCCATGAGTATTCCATGCACTGGATAATCTAACTTCTCAAACAGTCGGACATCTTGACCGTGTTTAATGTCTACTTGAACTACGTTATATCCTGCGTCTTTATAAGGCTGACTCCATCTTCCACTGTAATCACATAGAGACAGGACTGTCCTACTCATTAAGACCTCCTATCCTTATGACACCTTGCTCGTAGGTTAATGTGTAGTGTGTGTACCCGTCGAAGATGTCCTTAACCCAGTGTCCTGACAGATCAATGACTGACTTCTTACCTTTGCGACACACCGTATGAGGTTCACCCCATGCTATGTCCTCATCCTCTAGTAGAACTAATTTAAGGACGAACTCTTCACCGGCTTGTTCGCAAACAAAAACTGAGCCAGGTGTGAACCCGAACTCAGCTGCCTTAGCATTCTCTATCCAAATGCGGGAGCGTTCTAGCCCCCTATGATTATGTAACTTATGTTTTGTCAATGTTCCTCCGGTATTATTAGTACATCACCCTCTTGCCAGAAGTCCCACTGACCTGATGGATGATCTGTAAACTCAATGTCTTGCCGGATGAATGGTTCACAGCCGTCATCTGCCCTTGCAGTAAGCACAGCACTCCCATTTTTTACGTCAAGCCTCCACACCATCCAGCCATCGTGCTTATCGTGATGATCCTTTGCATCCATTTGCCAACTCACAATGGCATCTATCAACCAATTAGCCTTAGCTATATCGGCGTGTGCTTTCACTCCATCTGTGTACTTAAGATTAAACAGATGCTTATAGTACCGATCTGTACCGTTATGCCTCTGGAATCTATCGTTTAACAGTTCGTCTATTACTTGTTGCTCATCTTTTGTTTCCATATTTTTAATGCGTTTTGTATGTATATATTATTGTAATCGTAGTAACGGTCAGCGATCCCTTGAAGTTCGTCTTCAGGTACAACTAATCCCGTCGCGTAAGGCGAGTAGTCAGGATGGTAGTATGCCTGAGGTACAATTCTCAGGATCCGCTGCTGGCTTATGATTCGGTGGTAGTCCTCGCCGTATAACTTACCGACAAGAACAACTGAAGATGGGAAGTCTCTCAGTATCTCAGCTATCGACGAGTACCTCTTCAGGTGACGAAATTGCTGGATATTTATTGACCAAGTTTAAAGCGTAACGAGACTGCACTTCCCTGTACTTGTCTATGATCTCGTCGTATAGCCTCATCACTTGATATTTATCTGTCTCCATGTCAAATGCTAATAAAATATTACCTCTTAGTACGGCATACTCTATTGCATTTTGAGCGAACCCGTTGTCAGGTGCTACATCACAGAGTAGATCGTTAATATACTTAGCTTGCTCCACTACTTTCTACCTTTTGTTTTGATAGCAATGCGGCTACGAATAATCTCATCTAACCTATTGTTCTCTGCTTCATCCAAGATAGTGTGCCGTGACTTATGAAACCCTGCCTTTGGTACGTGACTATCCTTAACTTCTAGTGCATCAGTAGCACCATACCTATTGAACAACTCAATTAAGTCAGCCAATAAGTTCTCCTCATTCTGCTTAGGTAACTCATCTCCTTTAATAGTGATGCTATACTTACGCTCGAAGTGATTTGATAACCCTGAAGCAACGCTTTCTAATTCCGCAGGGTCAGTCACACCTCCATAGTAAGATGAAAAGGAGATCAACACCTCTCTGTCAGTACCTTTAGCTATAATCCCCGAAGCTGGATCACCTTTACCGGAGTTGATTTGATTGAAGAACGATGCAGCTATAGCTGTTAAACCTTTCTTCGCTCCCTTCATAGCGTCAGCATATTCAGCACACTCGTGAATCTTGTTGACCGCTTCCGCCACAGTGTTGTCTACATCAGGCAGGACGGGGTACGTCTTACCACTCGTAGACTTTGCTGGTGCATTTCGTTTTAGTGTACCCAGTATATTATCTAGGCTAGTTGCTTTTGCTTCTTCTGTTATTGTACTCATTGTATTTCTTGGAAACCCTTTCTTAATTCCATAGCTATCTCGTATCCTATCAATGCCATATCCTTTGGAGCTTGTCGTTTTTTCCTTGGGCCTCTTCGCTTATTAATCCCAGCTTGACGACGTGCTTCTTTCTCTGATGATTGTTGTACCTTTAGTCTATGATTAAACATCTGGCATTATCGTGAAACTTTTCTCCTCAAAGGCTACGATCAGATGTGTCTTACATTTATCTAGTATCCCTTGTATCTCTGATACCTGAACTGGATCCGATCCATCATCACCGCCCCATGTTGATCCCTTCTTAGCCCACCAATCATCGAACTCATCTACCTTTGGGTTACATCCCTCGGCGTATGCAATTGGGTGGTCGTCTTCGATCTTACCTCCCGCCATAAAGTAAACACCCTCATCGCCAACTATAATAAGCGTTGGAGTTGTTGATGTTTTCTCTTTGAACTCATTCATTGACGGTAGGTCGAAGCCATTATACCAATATATTCCATCTGGCTGCCTGTCACATAAATTATGTTTGTCGCTTGTATCTCTAGGGTTCTTGATTGAATAATCTATAACTGCTTGCACCTCCTCTTTCTTAAACTTGAGGATGTCCGGCTCTGTGTACTGTCCTTTCATAAATTTTCTCTGTACCTTCTGCCAATCGGTCATATCTGTTTTCATTCGTTTATTTTATATTCTAGGACAATAGCCTTAAAGAAAGCCATGCTCTTACATGATGACAGCTTCCAGCTTATCGGTTCATTTGTTTCTCTTGAGTAGTGAAGATAAAAACTTCCATCCTCTTTGGTTGCCATTACCCATCTATCAAAACTGTCGCTCACTAATAAAGCGATAGCCTTACCTTTCGGGTATTTAGTTACTGTTATTGTTACGCCTTTATCATAAGGGTTGATAACAAGTTCTGTATCTGCTTTTGCTGTTAAACAAAAAGCTAATATTATTATTATGTATTTCATTTGGTCATGGTTTATAAATTAGTATGTTGCCTACTTCACGAGCGATGGTTGGTATCATGGTTGCACTTTCTAAACTACCAACAGCACCATCAAAGAAACCTGTAGGTATATCTCTGCCAATCCCGAACGCATAACACTCGTAGCCTTTAGTAAGTCGCAGTCGCTCAACAGTTTTCCACCACTCATTTCGTGTTCCAATATCCCCATCAGTCAACACGATCTGTACCTTGCGTTTCTCTCTACGCTTCATTAGATGTCCAAGACATTGCTCCATAGATAAGGGCAGATCAGTACCACCACCACCTGATAACTTATCTACCTTAGTATCTTGTATTCTGTCGTTCCAATCCTTCACCAGTAACGGGGAGTTATCGAAAGCAACAACAGACAGCGGAACCTTTAGTCTCTGAAAGGATTTACCTAACGCTAACGCCAGGTAACAGGCTATCTCTTGGTCATCATCGTGAGTTCCCATACTACTGCTACAATCTACGAACATTTGAACAGCTGCATCTACCTTTTGCCCTCGATGTAAGAACTCTCTAACAGTATCAAGGTTAGTACCCCTCACTACATCCACTAACCTGTCTTGATCTATGAATCCCTCATCTGAATCTCGTTTATACTTACGCTTCTGATGTATGGATACCAACTGCCTAAGCCTATTCATTAACTGAGATGTATTAGCCTGATCCCTACACGTTTTATATGGTCGTGTAGTACAGTAATAATTGTTGTCATTTATGTGCGGGATGCCATCTATTATTATATTTTCACCATCACTATGGTTGTCTGTTCCACCTCCGCTTGGATCCTTCTCCTTTATCGTTGGAAAAATTATTCCGTATTCATTACAGACAGCTATCCATACTGTTTGAATGTCGTATATGCCGTGTATCCCTGCATTACGTGAGTCGTATCTGTATGAAGCCTTACGCCCTGTCACCAAGTCCCATACCTTATGGGTTGCCACTGGATAACATCTTTTCTGAGGGTCGTTGCCGTTATTCAATACCTTTACTACCCCTGCTCTAACCTTCTGCGATAACAGTAACTTCTTAGTCATCGTCGATGTCCACGTGGACGGGCTATTAAGCAGTGCATCAGACGCTTCCAATAGGTTACGCCCTTGCTCTATCTCTTTAACGAATCTCTGTATGACTCGTACTGCCGCTACGTTGGTCAGTCTTGATTGTGTTTTTGTTGTTGTATTTATTATGCTACTCATCTTTCTTCTGTTTTCATTAACTCTTCTAAAGCTGCCTCCTCATCTTGACTCATTAAAAATTCACCAAGTGCTTCTATCTCTGTCTCTTCATCGAGATTCTGTAAGTTAACCATCGCTCCCGCAGGTGGCTTCGCTGTGTCGTCTACAATATATGTAGGTATGTCTGTTCCTTTTACGTTTATCTTCATGTTATTCTTCTAACTTGTAGTTCTCAGGGTCTAACCTGTTTAGTTCGACCTCAACTTTCTCTTCATAGTCATCAGCTATTTGCTCCAACCTCTGACTGCACTCATCTGCCTCGCTGTATGCATTACGAACTTCATAAGTAATAACATGTAACAATGTGTTTTTCTCATGTGTACTAAACGACTCATAGATAGAGTCACAGGCAACAGATATATCACTTGCTTCCTCACTTAATTCCCTTATCCGAGGGATGATCCCTTCAAGGTCACAGGTTATCCGTGATTTGAGTTTGTCCTTTTGCTCTTGCTCAAGCTCCTCCTTTATACCTGTAGTTATTCCGCGAACCTTCTTGTATAACTTTGATATTTTTGAACAGGTAACATTCGCATTCACCTCTTCTCTTAGTTGAGATAAAAGTTCAGCTTGCGAATCCAACTCTTTGATTAGTGTATTATTTGTTAACATCAGTTTATCTTTTTTATGTTAGAATCTTCTTGTCTGCATCCTATAACAGCCTGTTTGTACTCAGACTTAGGAAGGAAGTTAAAGTATGTGTAATGCCACGCCTCGTTCCTGCTCATTGATCCTAGATTAGGATTCTTATTACCGTGAACGTCCTTGCCTTGGATGTACCTGCTTATCCTCACCGCCTGTCTAGTTGATGGGGCTTGTGATACTGAACCTGCATCGAGATACATCGACCTAAGTACATTCATTACAGCTACTACCATCCTAGATTCCGCCGGATCTAAACCGTCCTTCTCCAGAATCTCCTGCTCCTCTTCTACTGTTAGGTAACTTGCCTTGATCGAAGCACATCTGTTGGTGAGTGCATTGCTAGACTTATAGCCTGAGTACAAGCCTGTCTCGTCTGTAAGACAGTTGCCTGTAAACGCCACCCAAAAACCTGACTGAGCTACAACTCTCTCTCCACTTCCGGGAAGCACTAACTCTCCGGGATACTTGTCCGTCGTTGGATTGAATATTGAACCCGTCTCTGGTGGAGTCTGATCTATCTCGTCACCAATAAGCGCAAGTCCATGCCTCATACAGAATGGCAGGATACCATCAACATACGTAGTCTGTGTCGTGCCATCTTGAACTACTATCTCTTGCTTCGCTGTAAGATCAGACAACCTAATGCCATCTGCAAAGTTAAGCTTCACATACCGCTTACCTAACTTGCGAAGAACTTGCTCGATAGGATACGTCTTACCAGCACCCGACGGGCCATCAACATAGATATGCTGCCCCATGTGATAGTGATACTCGACAGACTTGGACATGGCATTCTCCACGAACATAGAATCTACAGGCTGCAAAGGAGGCAACACTACTGCATTACCATCAGCTACATCCTTAGCTACTACCTTGCCCACACCTTCACGGAACGATTCGTCTATCATTACACGCATCTTCTCGTCGTCAGTCTTGGGTGGTGAAGCGTCGATCATCTGTTGGATGCGCTCAGAAGGGAAACACCCGTTAGTTAACGCTTCTGACAACAAAGGCTTAAACCTCTCGTTCAATATGCGGTTAGCGATAGTCTCCACCTCTTCGTCATCTTGCGATGTCATCTCCTGCATCTGTCGCATCATATCCTGCATCTTCTGGCCTCTTGACTTGCCTACTGATGTCGCGATGTTACGATCACTTGTTGTTGTTACCGTTGCCGTCTCTGGCTCAGGCTGGGGGCGGCTATTTTTTACAAGATCGTCTAGTACCTTGTCGGCCTTAGCATCTAACTCGCCCACTTTATTATCTCGAATTGCAACGAGAACTTCCTTCAGCTTTACAGCTGCGTCTTCCTTCGCAATAACTCCCGCTACTGCATCCTCAATAGGCCCATTAGGTGAGCCTAAGTAGTTCAGTACTCGTGCTTGTCCGAGTGGATTAACATCCTCAAACATTACACATACTGCTTCTCCTAACTGTTGGTTTTCTGCTGTTGCTACCATCTTTTTTCTATAGGTTGTTAACGAACTTTAGAGCGTCCGATTTGCTCATAGATTTTTTATCCTCCCGTTTCTTCTTCCTGTAATACCCAGACTGGCTTGTTCCCTTCTTATAAGTAGGTCGCCACTTCCCTTGGCAAGTGTGATACCAAACTGCCTCAGTACCATCGCCTAACTTGTGTGATCCCTCTTGCTTTGCACGGAAGCCATACGCTTTTAACTTACCTGTCTTACCCGTGAAGATATGATCCCCTCTTGACCCTCTGAGCCAGATCCAGTCACGTTCTCTGATTGCTTTCAGGCATAAGTCTGGGAAGTTGTCATGTAACCACCGCATACACTCATCTTGAGTTGGTCGTTGCCTTACTTTCTTTGGTTTTGTTTTTGTCTCTATCATTTAAGTTTTTATGTATCCTTTCAAACCAGCGACTCGCTGTAACTAGATCAGCAATAGGATCCGGTAATACATCCAACATAAGTTGGCCGCTGTGTGACTCTTGCCTCTCTTTATCTAACCTCGTTCTCCTACTCATAAAGTTGTACCAGTTGAGGTAGACAATAAAACGCCCACCATAAGGGTATGAAAAAGGCCGCGAACACAAAGCCGCGACCAATCTCCCACCAAAATTCTTTATTTTTCATTATTTCATTAGTTCAGTCTTATCTGTTCATCCTTATAATTCTTGATGTGGTCTATCACTACACCCTTAACAAACTTCACTAACTTATTTATCTCGGATGACTGATAGTCCATTACCTCGTCGTCATCATGCAAAATTCCCTTGCATAATTCAGAGATGCTTTCATTCCAATTATAGTCGTTCAGCATCAAGCCAGCACACATAGTTTTAATATTCAAAGGTGCATCCTTTAATTTATCCATGTGTTCGAGAACTTGCTTCGCTGTCTTTATCTCTATTTCTCCGTTAGTTACTCCACCAAGTACGGATTCATTACTTATTTCTGGTTTCATTCCTCTCATAAATTCGTTATCTCCCTTGCTTTGATTTATCTATTTCTCTTCGGGCCTCTATGCAGTAACCTTCCCAGATTAATTTCGCCATATTCACAGCCGTTGCAGCTTGAGATTTAGTTGCTCTCACTCCGAACTCATCGACTGCAAACTCAGCTGCCGAATAAAAGGCTGACTTCCAAGAGCAAGAGAACTCGTAGTCTTTCACTGCCCATTCTGCCATTTGCTTAATCTCCTGCTCTGTTAAAAATCTATTCTTCATTTCTTTTTACCGATTCTTTACTCATAACTTTAATTCTTTTCTTGCTTGTTTAAGTTTATCTAACCACTCAGGCAACTCTGTTATGATCTCCTCAAGACCCATGTACTTCACACGGTTCATATATATCCCCATGTAATTGCCTATAGGCTCAAACAATTCGTCAGCCTTCTTGTCATCTTTCAACATCAAGTAAGCCGCTATCATTTTATTTAGATCTTCAGTTGTCATAACCTTAAATGTAAATCACAGGGTTCTT
>Ga0181420_1000682_pt1 | contig 13297 bp, 6 predicted proteins | sample 43SPOviralmetaG_FD_130145 | JGI IMG/M metagenome (GOLD analysis project Ga0181420, IMG submission 130145) | Marine viral communities from the oligotrophic San Pedro Time Series (SPOT) site, San Pedro Channel, CA, USA - 43 SPOT_SRF_2013-05-22 | ecosystem: Environmental > Aquatic > Marine > Strait... | reverse complement strand
TTGCGCTACCACCTTGAATTGCCTTGACGGTACCCGCGACCGCCATAGCGCCTCCAACTACTATAGCTGCTGTTGCTAATCCCATATTATTTTAGTTTTTTTGTTATTTCATGAGAATTCCTATGATCTATACTCCATCCTAGTTTTTCATGTGTATTAATTAAATGTTTGTTTCTTCCAACACTAAACATGTATTTATAGTTTAATTCTTTTGCTTTGTTTTCGCTTTCTTTTATTAGCAGTTCTATAGCGCTTGCTCTGTCCGCATCTTTATACTTTGGATTGGACACAATCCACTCTAATATTAAAACTTTAGAGTTGGTCTCATATAGAAACCCAGCTACTATTGGTATATTATTTTTCTCTATCATAATACCACCAGTACCGTTTTTAGGTAAAAAATCCCTCGGCATTACTGGCCATCTCCACCATTCCCACCATGAAACCAAGGTACCCCAATCAGTATCAGTAAGATCTCTACATATTAACTTATCGATGTCTATTTGATCTTCTAATTCTTTTATAGCTTCTAAGAGCTCTAATTCATTCATTCTATTATATTTAATTATAATTATAGTTACACTTTTTGTGTATTATTTACTACTTTCCACGAAATCTACAGCTGTAGCAAATATTTCAGCTTGACGCTTAGTATAATTTCTATATTCAGTTTCTGCGTAGTAACCAACAATTCCAGATGTGTTTACCCTTCTGTCTTTACTAAAAAATAAGTAATCTGAATTTGATAAATCAATAAGTTCGAGCTCAACAAAAGGATCGCCTACTGGAAAACCAGCTGTGTTTACCGTTATTGTTTTAGCGTTGTGATCTACATTGGTGACGATACCAATAGCAACTGGTGTTGTGCTGCTGGTGTTAAGCGGATGATTTGTTCCACCTTGGCCGCTTGAAACGGGAGACATATACAAAATATCAGTAGGTTGTATTGATACGTTTAATGTAAAGTCAAAGGGTATTGTAAATATTGCCATATTATATAGATTGTAAAGTTAAGAAGTTAAGTAAGTCTAACGATACTTCAATGTCACCCTTACCGTGTATTATTTTACTTATTTTTCCTGAGATCCTAACGGTTTTATAACCATCTGTATAAGTACCATGTGCTCTACCAATGCCAGTGACGCTAGCTTTTATATTGTATGCGGCGCTTTTAGCATCAGCTACATACCAATCACTTGGTATAGATACTCCAGCGCTAGTTAAAGCGCTAGCCTTATCACTTCCACTATCCCAATTAACATAAGAACCTTGACTAAATAAAGGCTGTCTTTCGATTCTTATAACTTGAGCTGTTGCCGCATGAACATCAACCTCGAAACTACCATCTTTACCTAAAGAACCAGCTTTACCAGGTCCTATGATTAAATTACTCGTAGCTAATATTTTCGCACTTGTTGAACCTGTACCGGGTATTGTGAATCCAGAACTAAACAAAGCGAATTCTATTGATGACGCCACGTCTTCTACTATTCCTTTCTCAAGAGTAATACCTGCTCTTGCTAAGGCGGTTGAAGCGTCTTTTTTACTTAACTCTACTAATTTATCGTGCTCTATAGGTTTATCTGTTGCCAATCTAGTTGTTATGGTAGATGCTGTCGCTGAAGCGGGTACCTCGACATATGCAATATACTCGCCGTATGACCTCTTCCCTCTTGGTAAGGGTATAATACCCTCTAGCATCCCACCTCCATTTTCAAATTTTCCAGTTTTGAAGTTGTAGGTTTTCTTATCTGCGTCTTGAACTATGACTTTAAATTTAGAACCGGGTATACCTTGAACTCTTATTGTTTTCACACCGCCATATTGACCAACGTCAGACCCCGGGTTGAAAGAATAAATTTTATATTCCTCTGGTTTGGTCGCCACTTTAACTCTAGGTTTTTTTACCGTGCTTATAGCTTTTGCATCAAAATAAATAACATCTTCACTACCCGCTACGGGAATTTCTTTAGGAGAGGTATAATAAAAATTAAAAGTTTTTTCAACAATCCTACTTTTACCATCTCTTTTGATATTCGTTTTTACTGAATATCTATCCCCATTACCAGTTATATTATAAGTAGGTTCTTGTTTAAAAGCGTGATTACGAGTGGTTAATATTGTTTTAGATAATACAAGTCTTTTTTTACCCAAATCGTTTGTAATATTATATGTTACGCTATCCCCATTTGTAGTTCTTGGGAAACCACACATAGTTTTAGTAACAATATTGTTTTCACCACTCAAATTTGTACTGTCGATTAACTTAAATGTATCAACTTTTCTTTTAGATCGAGAGATTATTGGTAGAGATATGTTTTGTGTTTGCCTTGCGTTTATTTTTGATTTAAACGTTACCTCTGCAGAAACATTATCTCCTAACTGTACAAATTCTATTTTTGAGATTTCTCTTGGTAAAGGCCCGTGAGATAAATCTTCAGCTTTTATTGAAGAACCACTTCTAGGAGATATTATTAAACTAGTTGTAGTGTCAAAAAGTGGTAGTGGAATAATTTTGTATTCTACCACCACATTTTTATCTAATATATTTGCTCTTAATATTATATTTGCCATGTATTATTTTTGTTTATGTAGTAATAGCTCCACATGGATTACTAGTATTATCAAATCCGTTGGTGCTCCAGAAACCAGTTGTACCCGCAGTTCCGTTAGATATATATACGTTAGGACCGCCAATTAAAAATGTTGCTGGCCAAGTCAAAGGTGTAGTCCAAGTTAATCTCATTAAAACACCACATCCAGCAGGGATGTAATCGCCACTTTTAAAATCACCGGTTATATTAATTTGAGAGTTAGCCGTGTAATTACCTGCTGAAAGATTTATGCTCATTCCGTTAGCTAAAGCATCTCCACCAGTTCCTAGTGTAGCGGTAGTACCTATAAGATGGTCAAATACAAAGTTATCGATATCCACGTTTGTATCGTAATAAATAGTACCGTCACTTGTTAAAGTTAAACAAACGCCATTCCAAAAATGACAACCTCCTTGAGCGCAAGGATCACAAGCACAAGCGCTTTGACAATCTGCAAGGGGATCCGCATTACCATTTGCAAAGGAATAAGTCCCACTACCATCAAGAGGATCAACACATCCTGCGCCACTTCCATCGCAATCGTAAGTTATCGCAACGCAACCACTTTGACAACCCGCTTGCGAGCCGTAACCTAAAGCGGGGTCGGACCACTCGTCATAACAATCACCTGTGAGGCCGTCGCAATGCCACCTTTCTTGACATGAGGTTTGACACTCGGTTAAAGTATTGAATTCACCGGTTCCGTCTTCTGGATCTACACAACCAGCATCGGGATCACAATTATAACTTTGAAGATTAGCATAACCCAAGCCTTGTAGCGAAAACTCTGCTGTGTCTAGAAAATCTCCAAACCCAGCGTCCTCATATCCTCTAATGTAATTAAACCACTTGTTTTCCTTATCGATAAACTCTCCAATTTTACCTTCTTGCATATCAGTGGACATCTCATGTACATACCATCCTAGTTTTTGATAATTATCATAATAATCTTGCCCGATTAAGACTCCCTCAACAACATGCTGGTTGGTAGTGTCTAGAGTTACCTTGCTTTGAGTTCCTTCGTAATTTAACGTTTTATATCTCTTAACACTCCCTTGTGCTCCGTTGAACATAACCTTAACCATAGAGTAATTGTCAAAAGGACTATCATAAAATCTATTTCTAGCTGTTGTAAACGTTAGTTCGGTAACAGGCTGAGGATTAATCCAAACATCGCTAATACTAGGGTTTGTAAAGTTTAATGTAACGTAACAAGAAGTTCCATTACAATGAACATCTCCCACGGTTGTATCCATTGGAATACCGTTTCCTTCTACATTCATACCAATTACAATAGTACCTATACCATCAAAAGTCTGTACTATATTTCCACCGGAAACCCCTCCAATTACTAATCGCTTTAGTATTACATCTAAGTGGTGTTGATAGGTTTCGGCTTGAGAATACTTCCCGCCTCTATAAGAAACTCCCCAAGGATCGTGAACCACCTGGTGATTCCAATGGTTGTGTGGGAACGTGTAGTATATATTCTTATGACTAACCCCACCTTGGTGTATAAAACTCTTAAAGCTAACCCATCCTTTTTTACTTTCCGTGTAGCTAACCGTATAAGCTTTTGGTATACCGTCTTGATCAGCTGTATCAATAGTTAAGTTGTACTGACCCTCTCTATCATCATGACTACCTATGATGGAAGATGCAAATCTTAAATTGTCTTTAAACCAATCTCTCATACCTTTTTCAGATATAGGTGTTATACCATCTCTTGACAATCTTAATACGGCTCCTCTATCCTTATCAGTAAAATATACCCTATAAGATTCTGACGCAAATGATTCTGGATTTCTAGATATCCCATATTCACCTACGAATGGTATAGATTGACCAAGGACAGCTTGGTTAGATGTTACGTTGGTATTTCCATCAGCATTAAATAACGCATCTTTTTTAGCTAGTATTTTAAAGACTTTATTTTCACAGAATGTAACTAAATCAGTGTCTCTAGTAAATAGTTTTTGTATGCTACCGTTTACTGGGTTTAAATCTTTTGTTATTGGTTCTGCTTGTATGAATTGATTAGTTCTATTAATACCACTTGAAGAGTTATATATACCAGAGAATATCAATCCACTACCTTTTCTTTCTTCTTCATACTGTTCTGCTAAAGGCATGGAAGCCTTAACGCCTTTATCTATTATTACAGCGTTATAATCATCTCTAACTCTATTAGACTCAACACCGGTTCCGTAAGAGTAACAATTAAAGTAACTCAAACCATGCCTTAAGTTATGGGTACTAGTTCCTAAAGAAGAATCTCCAACTCTATAAATATCATAATCTAAACCAGCTGTTATGTGTAGTTCAATCCACTCTTTGTCATGCTCAGCGCCATAGAAATTACCTTCTCCATCCCACGATATCCTAATCTTTGTTCCTGGTGGTAAAATAACGTCTGGATATGGAGCAACCCCAGTTGTGTCAAGAAAACTACCAGTAAGCCAAATTAAGTCACCCTGTACTCCACAAACCCTAATTATATCTTTTCCGTCATTCCCCGTGGCATAACCAGTATCTACGACAGTTATTATAGATCCAACTTTTATAACTTCTTCTCCTCTATAAGAAAAATCATGCCAATTAGCACCCACAGCATCTATTTCGTCAGGACCTGTTTTTAAATCAGGGCCAGTTTCTTCTCCATCCCACCTAAATCGCTTTAATTGTATTGGGAAAGTTGGACTAGCTGCATAATATATATCTAAACCAACGTCTTCTCTAGGTTCTGTTTCCCAAATAGCTGGATTGTTGCTCATTGGAATATCTCTATCCTTACCCTTGTACAGCGAAACCACTTCTATTGTCGTCTCATTTAAACCTCTCTCATGTAGTCCAATACGCATACCTAGAACATCGTTGGTAGCCTTGTCGGTTGGTTGATCAAGTCCAGCGGCTGGTTGAGCCGTGGCGTTCCAATAACTATGTAAGTTGTAATACTCCTCCGTTGTAGGCGTACCACCTTTAGCAGCTGTAATATGACCCGCTTTGTTTGTGAGACCACTACCTCCACCATCTATAGCGTATCTTTGTCTACCTCTTTTAACGTTTGCGTTCCCATCCGCATCAACGTGATTTGTTATAGGATGGAATCCATTAGGTCCTTCAACTCCAATTTTTTTATCTAATGTTACTGTGTATCTAACTCTTCTGTTAAAAGGAGCTCCTCCAGTTAGCTCAGCCCTATCTTTACTTGTACCTCCAGCGGGTATACTTTTGTTTACGACATCAGATATAAAGGCGGTTCCTCCAGCTAAATGTTTACCCGCAGTAATACTTCCAAACGGAGGTCCTATACCATTTCCAATTCCACCTCCTGACCCAGGGTCAATAGCACCAGTTCCATCATCATACCCCCAACTTCCACGTGGAGCCTCGTAGTTCCATATTTCAGGTTCTATGCTAACTTGAGTTACCGTGTATATTATTTGATCTGGATCTTGTTTAAATCTAAACTGCGTACCAACTGTACTCATCGCATCTCCAAAACCTAATTCAGTAGGTTGGTTGATAGCAGCTAACAAAGTATTTGATTTTCTATTTAATTCATTTGATTTTCCAACACCCCAATAAGATAAATGCATGTGAGATACACCCGCAACGTCATCATCCCATATACCATTACCACTATATCCTTCAGCGGCACCGGCTTTGTCAAAAAACCATCTATCTGGATGAAATCTTGATAGTGGCCAAGTGTCATCCACCTCATCTCTACCGTACCAAAGATAATACCAATCTTCTCTTAGCTTACTTGTTGTGGTAAGATTGAAAACAGGTTGCTTACAATCAGGCCAAGTACCACCATTACAACCAGCCGTACCGGTATTAACTAAAAAGTCTGATTGATCACCCCATATCGCTGGAACGTTAAGTGGGTTAGCACCCGACATGTAACCTTGTCCAATGTAATTTGGATTTGAAACACCTGGGTTTAGTATCGTACCATTTTGACCACCCGCAACCCCATAACTCATTCCAGCGTCTAAAATACCGTAACTCGGATAAGGGCCAGCGCCTAAGTGAGTGTAGTTACCAGCACCATTTTGTATATCAGTCCATTCGCTGGCTACATTTAAACCCCACATTATCGGTGGCTCATAAGAACCAACAGCGTAACTTGGCCAATCATAACCAGGAGGAGTCGCGGCATTAGGCCACGTCTCACTACCAGCAGCACCTACTAAAAAGTCTTGAAAAGTAACGAACCACCAACCCCCATCAGGACCTCCCGAATTATAAACACCATTAGTATGCGATGAAGGACCAAGTGGCCAATGCGGAGCTGCCATAGCCATACCCGCTAAAGATCCACCGAGTTGTCTATACTTAGCATCTTTACCCGCGGCTGTCTTTCCAAGTGAACTAACTTCATAATTACCACTCATAAGCAAAGGACCAGTCCAAGCGGTATGAATGTCTATGTAGTAACCAGCATGCCACCCTTTAGTTGGCGTATTCCAATCTTGACCACCCGGGTGAGCGGCACATATATATTTAATATCTTTAGAATGTAAAACTTGATACGTATCTTCTGGTGATTGTTGGGGTTGTATTATATTTGCCTCTACATTAGCGTCTCTAAGTATTTTAACAAAAAATCTTCCTTCAAATTGTGCTTTATCTTTTTCTTCTTTTGTTCTAGCTTCTAAAATTAAACCTCTATTTAGAGCCAAGTTAGAGGAAACACTCGTATTTAACGGTTGTAAAACAGAATCAGATTGACAAAACATTGCGTCAGTACCAAAAGCAGTTTCTAGCGATATCCTTACTAACTGCACTTGTTGTCCAGGTACCTCAACCTCATCTCCAGTAACGGGATCTATATATGTTTGGGGTGGAGAGCCTATTTTGCTTATATTAGCAACGTTATACCAATACGTTTTGTTAGTTAATTGACTTGTGGCAGCGTTGAAAGCAGATGGCATACCGGGCGCTTGTACTATTCTAATTTGAGCGTTATTAAAAGAGGTCAAACCTTGCATAACAGATTGGTCAAAATATTCCGCGATAATATCAATGTTCATACGTTGAGGTAAAGGTAACCCCGATGGATAAAGCATACCACTATCCCAATTTCCAACATCACCCCAGTTTGGTGGGGGTAAAGTTATTGGTAGCGCTCCCCAATATTTCTCATCTGTTTTGATAAACTTTGGAGCATTAGCCTTTATGGATAAAATCTTATAAGAAACATCGTAATCTGTAGCGGTGTAAGTATCGTGTTGTTTTTTTAGTATTAAATTTGTTTCTTCATTTATTTTATTTCTTTCTACAGACGGAAAAGACAACCAAATACCACCATCCTCAGCGTCATACCACCTATCCATAGCTAGATTGTAATATTCGTTAGAAGTTTCTTTCATGTAGAAAGTATATGATTCAGCCCAATACGGCGGATCACTTAATAGTTGGACGCTTAGTCTGTTTTGAAGTTTTGCGTTTTCTTTTTTGATCTCAACTGAACCTGATTTAGAAGTTAATATAGGTGTTTCTCTACCATATCTATCTCTATATACAACTCCAAGCTGATATGTTCTTTGAGATTTTAATGATTTAACAGGGTGAGCTTCATCTAAAACAAGGTGATCAAATGAATCTGGACCTCCATTTACCCATGGATCATACTCTTCAACTGAAGGTAAAAACATTGGTTTTATTAAAGTCCTTTCGTTAGTGGATGGGTGAACAGATTTTATATCGTATTGTTGTAAGTAGTTTGCGAATATCAACCTATTAGCCGTTATTTCCTGCCCTAAAGCTTTTCTAGGTACGTTATCCCAAGGGCGTAGTAATTGATTACCGGCAACAACTTGGTGTATAAGTTCTGTTTTTATAGTATATCTACCATGGTGAGCTCCGTTTCCAGATTGATGCCAATTGTTGAGTGTTGCCCCGGGTTCAATTGGATCGTCTTTTTTAAAGCTTTCTACGGTATATATATTGGGTGAATTAGATTCTTTATATAATATATCTATTTGAACAACCTCTTCAGGACAATTTTTTGGACGCCAATTTAATACTTTTAATGATCTCATGGCGTTTTCCATGCCTAGATTGTAACCTTTCTTTGGTGAATAATCAAATTTTGAAGGAATAAAAGCTATTTCCGACCAAGGAGCAAATATAGAATGTTCTCCATCTTCATATTTATATCTATAAGAAAACTTAGGGAATTTAACTTTAAACAGTGGTGGAATTTGAACTAATGTAATCTCGTAAAGATCTTCATTTGTTATGTTTTCTATAGGAAAACTACCAGATATACTCATTATTTTAACTTTCACATAAGCATCGGTATCGTCTTGATTCGGACCAAATGCTCCCCAAGTGTCTCCATTTGTATATACTCCTGGTGCTATTGTGTTTAATAAGTTGTAAGGAGAAGCTGGGGAACCAACCCAAGTTGGAAGATCTCTTCTAACCCATGGGTTTAGTATTTCAACTCTACAAGTACCCTTTCTATCGTGTCCAAAAATATCAACATACCTATGTTCAATAACTAATTGGTCTCCAGTAGCCCAATCTTGACCACCAGTGCCTGGGGCGTGAATATCTATTGGGATTCTAAGCTCGTCTCCCGCTTTTTTCATACTCTTACCAGACGTATAAAACATACTAATATCAGTTTGATCAACAGCTGTACCGTAGGTATTAGCCGGCCACCCTATCATCACCCCACCTCCACCAGGATTTTTAGCGTAGTTACTAGTTTGATCCATTTTATCTCCAGTAAACTCAGCGTTAATAGTAGCTTGCCCTGTGTCGTCATTGATATCAGTGTTTACGAGAACCGTTTCTTCTTCAAACTTATACATCTCTAAAGAGAGTGGCATAGTAGGCCCTTTTCTTAAAACAGTCATGTGCTTTTCTAACATAAATACCGGTCTACAGATCTCTGTAAACGTACACAAATCATTTATTTGAGGTCTAAAATCAGTATTAGCAGATGAGGTTGCTTTTTTTAAAGGAGATGATTTGGTCAATTTCATTGTTTTAAAGATTTATTTATATATTACAATCACAATTTGCACAATTTTGACAATCTGACACGCTTGTAAACGGGCCGCCTGGATCAACAACACATGCTGGTGCGGCTTGATAATCCGTACAGCTTCCACAAGGTATACTTACCCACGTCATAACGGAATCTTGCATCCCAATGAGATCACCAAAATCATAATAGGCTTGAACTATATCTGCAACTTGAGTATATGTCATACCTAAAGTTACTTCTGGAACCGGCTGAATTGAAGTTGACCCTGTTCCCGGAGGGTGATAATAACTAAATTGACCGTCAAATACACTGTAATCTCTAAGCCACGTTATTACTTCTGCCCATGTTCCAGGGGCATCACAAGCGTTACTATCACAGAATGCGTACTCCGAACCAACGTCTTCCACTGGATCTGGATTACCTAAGTTGGCAGGTTGTTGGCTACCTCCTCTAATAGGGACGCCACTTATTTTCATAACACTAACTATCAGTTTTTTAAGAGTTGCACCACCAAGATCCCAATCACAGTATCCGTTAGTCTCCCATCCAGCTGGTAAAGACACACCATTTCTATGTTCTAAATACCAATAGTCGCTCCAGTCATCACTAGCTGCGTTTAGCGCTATCCAATTTAATGCGTCGTCAGTAACAGTACCAGCGGGCACGTTTACTCCAGTATTTGTGTTTGTGTATGCACTTTGCCACGCGAAGTGGTTTGAACTATCAAAAATACCTAAACTAGAATCGTAATCAATCCCATACGCGTCGGCGCAACCATCATTAGCATAACCAGAAGGAATACAGCTGTAATTGTGTTGACACGAGCCATCATCACAACCCGCGTTAGGATCATAGTTGTTTGCAGTTGCATCAGTACAACCTGGATAAGTACAAGAACCATCATCATCACAAGCGTTAGGATCATAATTACACGCTGAACCGTCCGTGCACCCAGAAATATAACAACAACTACCATCATCACACATCGCAGTGGCATCATAGTTTATCGCAGTAGCATCAGTACAACCATAATACCCACAACTTCCATCATCTTGCGCCGCGTTAGGATCGTAATTACATGCTGTAGGGTCGGTGCAACCTAAAGGTGTGCAAACAGTTTCGTCTTTCATACAGTCATATGTAAGATCCTCCTCAACGACTAAAACTGTATGCTGGTTAAAATCATCAATTTTCGGTGCCCCAGGAGAATGTCTCCCTTGTAAACCTGTAGTCGCTGTCCAATTTGAAGTATCACTACCAAATTTACATCTTTCAATATCTATTTTTTTCGGCTCAGAGTGATTATCTGTCCAAAACAACATACCATCAATTATATTTATACCAGTAATAGGCACGTCGGGATTGAAATTTAAATTTCTATCTCCAGAAAACCAAATACATAAACCTGGTGGATGCCAATTAGTAGCAGTGGCTCCCTTCCAAATTTGGTCTAATAGTATTTCTCCAGTTTGATAATTAACAGCTTCCACCGTCGTACTAGGTTCCATTGGGTAAGAAGTACAGTGACTAGCCATAGGTCCACAGGGTCCACAATGAACGCGCATTCCCCAACGAATCTGATTTAAATTTTCGTTATTGTCTAAAGTAATAATGGTTTTGTTGCCTCCAACACAAACGTTCTCTGTATTCTTAAGGAAACTTCTCACCTTGTATATATCAATCATTACAGCAAATTCCTTTTCCTGCCAAGGAACACTCAGGTCTTTAGTTGTATCGTATTCTACTATACGATCCATCCAAACGCCTTCGCTATGAACACCAGTTAAAGATGTTTTTGGAGTAGTGTTTATAAATCTATAAAGCTTGTCTGATTGTGGATCTACGATATGAGCTACGTGACTATTATCGATCTTTCCTGTAGGTCCATTACCCACTAAAACATATTCATGACCAACCTCACCAGTTACTAAATCTTCAGTTCTCCCACGTATAGCTTCTGTAACTCTTATATTTCCTAATATATTTTGGGCCGCCCCTACGTCAGAATCCTCTGAAGTGGCAACCCCAATATTTAATGCTTCTCTATATTGACCATTTGGAACAATTCTCTCGTCGAGATCCTTTTCCATCTTCCCACCGGTAAAAGTGTGTTTTAACTCTGGCATGTACTAGTGTTTTATAAATTTAGACTTCCCTCTCATAAGCTGGGTAATCTCTTCAATTTTAATGTTTGATAATCTTATTTTTGCTTTTCTTGTCTCAGCAAATCTTTCTCTTTTTAATCTTTGTATAATGCCTTCTGGGACATCTACCCTAGCAGAAGCGCAACTATAGGCGATCCATTTGTACATAGCTTCTTCAGCAAACTTATGTACTATTAACTCCCCATCAGTACCATGACCATCGCTTAAATAGTGTAATATAATTGTTTTTCCACTTAAATTAGAACTAAAATGAATCAATCCTTTAGCACAATCCATAAAGAAAGAACCATTTGCTTGTGCATACTGTGGGTCTAATCCATATCTCTCACCAGTATTACCAAAATAGTTGCTATTATCGTTCGCTGGGTTAGCGGTATCTATAACACCTACCGAACCTCCTCCCGAACCTTTGTATCTACCCGCCATAGCATCAGATGTGTTATCTATAATGGTAAACATTCTATTACTGGGTTGAAGGTTCCAACCAGTTGGAAAATTATGAGCCGGGTTAGATAAAGACATTGTTTGTGAAGTGCTACCATCAGGATTAACAACACTCATAACTTTTGTTATAGTTGTTCCTAAAGGAAAAGCTTTACTTACGATCTCTACCCCAATTTTAAATGCAGTGTCAGTGAACGAAGCGTGCGTCACGCTAGCTGGTGAGGCAACTAGGTTTCCATTTAAATCAAATGTATAACCGTCTTTTACAACAAAAGAAACTTGGACTTTATTAGAACCCGCTGTAAGACTCCAGTCTTCGAATTGTAAGAGGTGATTTTCATGAGAATTATCTTCAAGTAACTTTGCATTCTTTTTACCCTTGCCTTTGCCTGGATTTTTTGTATATAGATAATTCCCATCTTCATCTTGTTGGATTTTGTTTCCCTTAGAAGTTTTGCTTGTCGGGTACAATACATGCTCTATTCCATTTGAATCACTATGTGTTATTTTCGTGTAATTAACATAATCCTTAGGTAGACGCATTGTTAGTGATGGTGGAAGAATTATTTCTTGTGATTTACAAGACGTTAATGTGTCGTAATGTAATTCCTGAAGGGCTCTATGAGCGTGGTACGCTACGTCTGCTTTTAAAACAGTACTCAATATTTTACCCTCACCTACATACGCGGCTGTAAAGTTATTTATTATATCAGATAAATTTATAAATTGATATTCACCATACTTCTCTGGGTTAGAGTAATACTTGTGATCTTTAGTGGCTCCTCTACCTCCTGGTACTGGATATTGTGGCATAATTATTTATTTTCTTGTTGTGTATTTAAACTGTCTTCCGCTTGAGCTCCTTGATACAACTGTTGATCTTCTATTGATATTCCTGCTAACTTTAATATCTTAATGACTAAGTCGGTTTGTTCTGATCTATCTAAATCAAAATCATTAGTCGTAGTAGCGTCATAAGTTGGTTTTTCATTCACAATAGTATATCCCCAATATGGTAATGTTGGTCTACCCTGTATAGTCTCACACGTGATCCCCATTGTTATTTGACCAGTTTTATCCCA